>Ga0214542_1004191_pt1 | contig 28802 bp, 15 predicted proteins | sample CNSS1metaG_FD_160096 | JGI IMG/M metagenome (GOLD analysis project Ga0214542, IMG submission 160096) | Root nodule microbial communities from cowpea collected in UCLA plant growth center, Los Angeles, California, USA - CNSS1 | ecosystem: Host-associated > Plants > Roots > Nodule | place: USA...
TATATATATATATATATATATAAAAAAAACGTGAGACCATTAATAAATAATCTAATAGCAGTTGATTAACGGTAAATCCAACAATCAATAAATCTTGTTGATGTTAGCATAGTTCTATATTTTAGTCTCATTTATTTTTGGCTCTTAGGGTTAGCTTTGTGTGTATATATATATATATCACACATCTTCTGACATTTCATACATACTCAATATAGTACACAATCTCTTTCTCCATATATTTTTTTGTTCTTTGTTTCATTGAGAAATGATTCTTGTAGTAGTTCCTCTGGTTTACGCTTTCGTTTTTTAGTTAACAAACTCTCAATGCATTTAGCCGAAACATTGTGAGTTTGAGGGAGATGTTATCACATGTCAATGTTTTAGGCTCATTTATTTTTGGCTCTCAGGGTTAACTTTGTGTGTATATATATCACACTTCTTGTAATATTTTATATACACTCAATAATACACACTTTTATTCTCCATATATTTCTTTGTATGTGTTTTACCGTTGAGATAAATTTCAAATAATTTTGATACATATTAAGATAGTATGAATTTAATTTCAAAACTTAATCCTACAAAATATATTTATAAAGCAAAGCCTACACTCACTTGTATATTGTAAAAATTCACCTTATCTCTAATCAATGTTATATCTTTAACACTTTTTACATATTTTTATTTCAGCCAAACTCTGAACTTTCATAACAATAAACTATGCTATTTATGTAGTTAAAGGCACAATATGTTACTTGGGAGAAAAAAATAAAAAAAGTGCTAGAGTGGTGAAAAATTCCCACTCTTTTGTTTTTGCCTTTGTTTTGAAGGAATTGCTTATAATGAAAGGTGAGTGGGGATTGTAGGGTGGATGGATGACAAATTGAGGACCATGAAGAACAAAGGAAGCACTTACACTTAATGTAATAATTCACACATTACATGCAAAAAGACATGTGGAGCCATTAGTTTTGCCTTTCACCTCATCTTCAGAATCAAGCAAAACAAATTTTGAAATACAGATGACCAAGGTTTTTATTTATAGGCAAAAAGAATCTAATATAGGATTACGGATATCAAATTTGAGATTTTTTTTTTTATTATACGGAATTAGACTATAAAGAGTAAAAGGAGAAAATGGTCTAATAGGTATTCTCTCTATCATAATTCAAGATTATAATAGATATTTACTTTGATGTTGCATTTTGAAAGTTTGAAAATTTTACATGAAAAAACATATAAGTGGATCAAGCGTCAATTATATGTACTTGGGTTCGTGTTGTGTCGATCCAAAACATACTAAACCGGTGGTTGCTATTTTGTTGCGTTATGTCTTTGGTGGTATATAATTGTACCTTTTTCTTCATTTTCTTAATGCATATTTGTACAAATAATCAAATATAAGGTTTAGCTTCAGGTATTATAGTTTACACTGGTTTAACTCAAGTTGTTTATTGAAATGTAGATTTAGGGTTTTCTTTGGATAACTTTTTTTTTTTAGAAATTTATAAGTATAAAAAAATTACAATTAATTTTTTATAAGTCAGAATTGTTTTCTTCTTATAAAATTTATGTTTGTATTTACTTTGGCTTTCATAATAATAATCAGATAAATAAATAATAAAAGAATTAGTTTATGTATAAAATAATTTGTAAATATTTGTATATTTTGAAAAGAAATTATCTTGTGCGTAGGCTAATTTGAATTTATAAGATTTTTCTTTATTTTTTTTCACTTTTCTCTCTTAAAAGAATTTTATCCAAATATACTTTTAGCCAATTAACAGTGCGTCTTATTGTATAATTTATTACATTTCATTGGTAATTGACTACTGTACATTATATTTTTTGTTTTGTTTTTTTATATTAGTAGTGTAAGCTCCTTTTTCCTTTTCAGCTGAGTATTTAGACCTAGCCATTCGTGGGCCTAAGGTCGGTCCAATAAGGGACCCAATACTCTTGCCAGCCCCTAACTCCTTCATTCTATTCCATTTTCAGAAAAATCAGCTCCTTGTTCCCTCCCCTCGTCTAGTGTAAGAGTTCTGCTAGGGCACAAAGGTTCTCCCCTTTGTTTCAAGCTAGCTAAGGATATTGTACTTCCACGTAAGTCGAACTCCAACCTTGTTCCTCTCTTTCTCCAGTTCAGAGGCTAATGGTTCTGTCTTGGGTTCTCCCTAGCACCCCATTCTCAACTCTGTGTGGGTTTGTTTTCAGCTCCGTACCTTGCTCCAGTTCTCCACTACTTTTCTTGGGTTACCACTCTATTCTACTAGTGTATAACAAGGTAAGGGAAGCTAGTTTATTTTCGTTTTTGGAGTATGTTGCCTGTTTCACCACTGTTTTATTTGTAAAAGGATTTGAAAACATTTATGCTTGTGTGAGATCAAGAATAAAATGTTTGGATTGATTGTTTCTGGGTTGCATGCGCGGAACAGTGGGGGAGAACTGGTATTCTCGCCCAGGCAAGCTCGTCTCGCCTAGGCGAGAATAACAAAAGCTCGCCCAAGATTCTGCCTCGAGCGCTCGCTCAGGCGGCCCAGTCACAATTTGAGCGACGCACTGTCTCGCTCAGGCGAGAAGGCCTCGCCTGAGCGAGAGTTCGTGAAATCTCCCAGGGGCCACTGTTATCTGTCTCGCCTAAGCGAGAGCTCGCAGCTTGAGCGAGGCAAGCTCCTCGCCTGAGCGAGGCTCCTAGCTTGAGCGAGGCCAGTGCAGTGGTGAGTGCTGGCACTGTCCTTCTTGACTGTTTGGATGATTTATTGCATGTGTTGTCTAGATTATTCTTCCTAAATATGATGTACGTGAATATGCTTGGGTGTTTGGATTTTTATGAACGAAATTGGCATGCTTGGTATGAGAGTGATCATAGATTTCTGGCTTTGTGATGTCTTAACATGAGAATTGGATGAAGGAAATGAAAGAAGTGGAATTGTATGAGAAAAATGATTCTGATAGTGTGATAGGCGTAATTCCATGAGTCTCGTGGGGAGATCTCATGGTGGTGTGTAGTGTATATATTAAGATATGGATTCAAGTAAGGACCGCATCCCGAAACTCTAAAGGGTCAGTGAGTCTCATGTAGAGCAAACTGACCCAAGTGGTGAGAGTAGCGGGAGGCCCCAGTCTTTGGCAGGATAATGGCCTTAGACGTTTAAAGGCTAACCTCGTGTGTGGTAGGGTGAAACTCATTGGCAATGGCTCTGCAGAACAGTAGAGGCCACCACAAGTGCAAGCGTCCAGTGAATCCGATCTTAGTATATGTATCCGGATAATTGAGTCATAGTGTCCTGTTTGTTTGCTATAACATGATTCTCTATGCCTACTGTGTTGCATGCTTGGACTGTTTAAATACTTGTCTGTTATACCATGATAAAATTTATAATACACTAGCTTACCCTTTTATTCCTTTTGTGTGTGTGTCCTTGTTTTGATTTCTCTTTTGCGATGATCACCTTGGGTGGGAGCAGATGGAAATACTGTTGGAGGTAGGCCTGACGGTGGTAGCGGTGCAGCTTAGTGGGCTAGTTGATGTGGCCTCAAATGAAATTCCATGGCCTAGTGTCTTTGTAATCCTGTGCTCTAGGAGCCTTCCTTTTGCATAACTGTGAACCTTTTCAATTCTGTTGTGGCTATGGCATGGTTGTATGCCTAGACCCCTTTCAAGTACATTCTTGGATGACTGTAACAGTTGGATTTCTTATGTATGTTGTTCCAAATCTGATTGCTCTTTATTATGACTGTGTGATGTTTTATTTAGTAAATTTAATCTATTAAAATGGGATGTTGCAAGCAGTGTATCCAAATTTAACTATTCGATTAATAGATGTAAAAGTTCTGATGATTATTTTTTTCTTTCAAAAAAAAGGTAAAATCTAAACAATTTACTCTCGTATTTTTTTGTTGTTGCAAAAGTAAAAAACGATCATTAAACATAATTATTTTTTAAGAAAATATACAAGTTAAAAATTAGATTGATCAAGTTATGGCCATGTACATATTTATGAATTATTAAAACATCATTAGTGAAGTTGTGATGGAGTTAACTTCATCCTTCCTCCTTGTCCAACCCCATTATTGTGCTTTACTTTTTTTTGACTAATAAAATAGTGGGTAGGCTAACTCCAACTACTGCCTTTTATGCATTGGATGCCCCCACTTTCTACCTTATGTCTTAGAAAGTGCTTTCACTCCATATGCTATCAAGAAAAATAAAGAGAAAGTAAAGTTATTGTAACGCACTGTGAGGAAAGATGAAACACATAATAATGGTTATAAATAACCAAATGAAAAAGGGACTGTAATACTCGAAATTAAAATAAGAAATAAAAATATTGCAACTTATTTATGTAGAAAGCCTGCATACATTGCTGAAAATAATTGATCAACTGCATGCCCCCCAGACTCTAGGATATTTGTCTTTTTGACAATTAAAAACAATCATAATATTAGATTCGATAGTAAGAGACAAAAAGTTGTCATCAAAGGAGGTATAAACAATGCCTCATTGTACACTAAACAACGTTGTAGCAACTAATAATTTAAAAAGAATAAATAATGTGAAGAATTTTTATTTTATTTTATTTCTAGACAGTATTTATTTGTAGAAATAACTAAAAAAAATGTTAAATAATTACAAGCGTGACATGATATCTTTCAACAGAAGAACTACTTCAAACAATTTAAGCAAATCTTAAACCTTCACCGCGGGAGATGTTATTGTAACTATGAGGCTTGGGAGAAATTGGTCCGGTCCCATACTTCACATGTCAAAACAAAAGCATTAAAAGCATCTTTAACAAGTTCATTGTTCACCAACTGTCAAATAATTTGCTGTGTATAAGGCAACGAAGTGATAGAATTGTTTCTTTACAAAATGATACAATTCACGACCCACTCAGGAAATGTTAATCTTTCACTAGTGTTAACATACAAGAAAAATCATTTAGTTGGTAGTTTTTGGGTTCACCTGACAAATAAAATATACTATAGTGCACTTCATGTTAATTAAGAAAAACCCGGTGTCATTCTTTTCTCTCCATGGTGGTATCTTCTAAACCCCAATACCTCTACCACTTGGAATTTTCCGCCAACCAGAGGTTCAAGAAGGCCCAATAATTTTAGACAGCGGAACCCAATCTTACAAAGGGAAAAACACATTTTTCTTCAGAAAAAGGTCAATTGTCAATCGAATAGTTTATTCTTTTTTGGTGCAATTTACTGTAATGAATTAATGAAAAACCTACGTACAAGCTTTCGGTGAAGTTGAATTTATTGCAATCAAAATAGAAAGAGCAAACAACTTCCTATGTAAGGAAATGTGGCATTGCACAAAATTATTAATACTGGTTAACAAGGCCAAAAAAAAGATAATTTCTGATTATAAACTTACATACAGTTTGGTACTTCTTTTTTATACTATTTCTAATTAAAATTACACATGACACGAGTTGTACCTGTATAACTAAGGTCGATACTAATTCTTAAGGCGAGACTCCACTTTATTAAGAAAAAAAATACCAAAAGGTCCACAATTATATCCAAGTTTCAGCCCCGTCTTGAAGTAACAAACTGCTCCTGCACAACAAAGAAAGTGGATTAAAATGACATTGAGTTTAACTGTCCATTACTGTTTTCGAATTGAAAATATAGCTTTTGCTCCATGCGTTATAAATTTGCATAAATATTATAGAAGATTTAGGTTTGCCTTTTTCTTTTCGTAGATAATAAAATGAAAAATGATTTTCTAACGATTAAATTTTAATAACTTTTTTTTTTAATCTAAAGTGACATTTTTTAAATGATTTTTTATTTTTTTATATTCTAAAACCACTTAAAAAATATCATCTTATATTATAAAATAAAATTGTCAAAATATCATTATCCTAATAAAATAGTCCAAAGAGCAGTCACTAATCAATCTAAAACTTGGTAAAGTGCATTGGTGGATATTTACGTCGTGGCAGGAAATAATATGACAGAAGGAAGATAGAATGGAAATAGGTAACCTTCAATATATTTTTATAGTATTACAATACTTTTCCTCTTACGCCTCCTTGCTTTCCGCAAAATTCGCTCAGTTTCTTCCTCTTCTTCCTTGGTCAATTTGCCAAATAGGTCTTCGCCTGATCTCCATGGAAGCATATATTAAAAACAGTTACGATTTCTATCAAATAGCAACTTACAAAGAATTAAATTAAATTTATATGTTTCAAATCAACAGATACACGTCGTGCTATATAAATCACCATCACAAGAAGTAATAAACTATATACAATGTACACTAATTTCCATAATTAACATAAGATTTTTAATTAGCCATGAAAAAATATTGCTAATTAAGTATAATCATATAGCAGTTGTATCCATGACTGCTAATTCGGTAGTATTAGGGAAACAAATATATATTTCTTTTAAACAATATAAGTAATGTTTTCATAGTTCAAAACTACAACTAGAACTAAAATCAATGCTGTAGACCAGGACTGCTTCCTACTATAATAAATAATATTCAATTCTAAACTATTTAAAAAGCAAATAAAAAGATGAAAACACAATCCTTTAATTAAGATGTCCTCTAAACCAATACAATAAAGAAAATAATTATTTTTTACACGTATCTTTTTTTAAATAACTATTTAACGTCTTTCAATAATAAAATATTCCATTTAAATAATAATATATTTTTCTTGGATGATTGTATAAGTTATGCAAGTTGTCAAATGTATCCTTTAGTTTTTTTTTTTTTTTTTTTTTTTACTTTTAAGGAGTATAAGATCTCTCTTGTTAAAGCTTTTTTAATAGTATTACTTATGTGTTATTATGTTGTTCTTTTATTGGAATTGACCTTATGTTTTAATAACTTATTTTGACATTTAATTTAAAGTTTTATGAACAAGATTATCAAAATAAAGTTTCACCTATAATCGAAAACAACACCTATAATCTTATGTGGTTTTGTCGCTGAATAATATCTAACAATCTACATTAAGTTTTGTTGTTTTTCACATAACGCACCATATTAAAAACGAAAATCAGAAAGTTTTATCTTAGTTTTTACAGTTCAGTCAACTACCTGCATTTTCTTTGACCAAGCAGGAAAATCCCACTTCAGTCTCCTCGTCGGATTCAATGACAATAGCACAGTCTATACCTCCCTTTATACACTGTCATTCAAACAGAACTTGACAACTGGTAAAGCAAGTATAAGATTTGTAAAATGAAAAAAAAGAAATCATTTGCGTGAAAAATGAAGTGACAATTGTCACTGTTGAGTGCATCTTTTATAACTGTACGCATCATATCGGCAACTTATAGAAGGGCATGCAACTTTCTGATCATGAAAGGGAACACTGAATTTCTTCGAGAATACCTTCTCAGTTTCTGGCTCTTTTTTCTTTTGCACCTTCTCAGATGCTTTATCTAAAAAAGTGACTCGTTCCTTTTTTACTGACTTCCAGCCGCCCATTTCTACCTCTGGAGCTACAGCAGCTTGTAAACTAGTATTCGCCTCACTGAAGTCAAAGAAAAATACTCTGTCCTTGGTCACACTACGTAACAAATGCTTTTGAAGTGTCAGATATAACCAGTCGTAACTAGAGCCATTCGTTATTAATTATTAAGATTAACAATTCGATACAGAGGGGATAAACAAATATATACTATAAAATAAATCATCGTTCCAATATACCTAGATTTGTCCGCCAAATGGAAATGCGGACATATAATTTTATAAATAAACTCATGATTCAGAGCGTAGAAAGCTGAATAATTATTATCTCGTGTTTGTCGTAAAAGAATAGTAAAAGCAGAATTCTCCGAACAAAAGGTTGAATAGCATTCAAAAGAAATGACTTCACCCGTTCAGCAAGTGAGAATTCCATTTATTAAGCAATTTTCTTCTATGTTGTTAGACAGGCCCAGAAGGATCAATTGCTGGATCAGTGTTTCTAACAGGAAAAGGAAACTTGCACACACACGCATTGTGTGTATGGATATCTGTGCTCATAATAGCGTAGTGTGATCTTCACATATAATTCATTCAGCCTCGAAGCAGTGCAGCAGTTTAATCCAGTAAAACCCGTGTTACTCGTCAACTATGAAAGCTAGGAAATAAATAATTGACACTAATCTATCATTTTCACATCCAATATATTTACAGCAGATTAGTCCTCACGTTTGAGAGTGTAAAGTATATGAAAAAAATATTAACAAACTGAGAAGCAGATGAAATATATGTCATGTCAACGCTTCGAACTTGTTTCATAAATAAAACTAACTGAAATTGACAAATAATGTAGAAAAAATTTACTAGGCATTATTAGTAAAGTAAGTGAAGTTAATACATACTTAGCAAGAGGCTGTCGCTTTTTCGGTGTGATGACCTGTTTGCTTAAATTCTGCGAGCCAACAACGTGTCAGGGATAAAAAAGCCGACGCTTTTCACCGTAGAAAACAATCAGGGTTCAGCAGACTAATTTTTCACAACGGAATCCATTTATCATTTAAAAAATCAGCAAAATATGGTTCATTAACAGAGATAATGAACCTTTGAGGACGAAGACGGCGGCGCCACATCCTTTTGGTTGAAGCTTTTAAGGTTGCAAGAAATTCCCTGCAAGCGCTCATTGGCAAAGCATAATTTTTTGACGGCATTCTAGTAACTATAAACACGAAGGAAAAGAAAGAGTGTTCGGGAGGAGGCATTTTCCTGTAGCGGTGTAAAAATGAGGAGAGGGGTTCTAAGAAACCTTTTTAAAGTACTTAACCTAAAAAGTTTAAAAGTTTAATACGTCTGCAGGTATTAATCATTATAAATTGCCATATGGTACTTGCCTGCATTTCCTTGGTGATGTTACAGAGATCATTTTTTACATTTTGCATAGAGGCTTCAATTAGCTGAGGCAACGAAGAAACCGCCAAATATACATCCTGTAGCTTCTCTTTCTTTGAAACATGGCTCATTTGTTCAGATAAAGATTTCAAGTTCCCATCAATCATTGCTTTAAATTCTTCTTGTCCTTTAGTCTGATTTAAAACCAGACTATGGCTATCAGTCTACTGAACTTCGATATCCATTGATGTTAGTGAAACCATGCAAGTCAAGGTAGGAATCCGGGCATTACCATTAACTGAAATGAGTTATCCTGAGCAATCAACTTCTGCCTTATGCATTCCACTGAATGGAAAGCAAGGAATTAAAATTGTACACTGTGCTATAAAAGTAATTTACGTAATAGACCGAGCCAGATAAAACTCAGAATATTATAAATTTGACAATTAGTGCAAACGTTCATATCGATTAAAGTCCAGAGTGAGCAAGCTAGCATCAAACACTTAATGTACAAAAATCGAGCTAGAAATTAGAGTTCTTAGTATAAAAAACGAGCATTCAGTTGAATTATGTTTCAAACAATATACAATGATTGGAAAATGCAACATAAGCAGAGAATCAAAGGAGAGCCATACAAAATATCAGTAGAACGTTTCATGATTGTATAAGTACAACTCCCAAAAACTTTTTTTAGAATATCGTCAATAGACAATATGAGTTACTTACCCTCCAAAATAATTTCCTTTGTTCCTTTGTTTACTTGCATAACGTCACTTTGAACAGAATCCAAGATCATCGCAAACCTGCTCAATGAAGTTTCCATTATGCCTATTCGGTGTTCAAGTCCTTCACTTAACTGACCTGCTAGAGCAAACAATGAATTTATTATCTAGAGTAAAGTTATATGCTAGCGTAATAGGAAACTCAGACTACTCTTAGATATGTCTAACCTGGATGCCAAAAATATAAGCTAGAAAAATAAAACCCATATTTTTCATTAAACTTACCTTTATGATCTGCAGAGTTCCATTTGAGCATTAGATTGGACGAAGATCTCGAGTTAAGGGGGTGACTCTCTTCCCGTGAGTATGTAGGTCGGGGCAAGCTAGAAAGCCTCCTCAAAGAGTTCTCTTGTTCTTGAGAACCAACTCTCTAAAACACAATAAGAATTAATAGACATTAAAATAGAATCTTCATTCGCTTGTAATTATGTCTAAAGTCAAAAACTAAATATATTCGCCTTATTTGCAACATTTGATAATTGGGTGAAGGATATTTGAAGATGTTCTCTATTTATCAGGAAAATTTCCGGTTAATAACCTACTGGTACTATGCAATTGTTTAGGTGCTTTTAGTATTTTCAATCACGATTGAAGTTGCAGTCTATTAACTTATGCTGATAATTTCAATCCAAATTCTTGTTACATAGATTTTTCAGGCTGAAATTCCAAATAAAATTGAACACAACACAGAAAATACTCAAGGAATTAAATTTTAAATTGTCTTAAATTTAATGCAAGCTAGTGACAAATATAATTGATAAAACTAAGGATATCCATGGAATAGATTCACTGTGTATCCTAAGTAGCACATGAACTAATTGACAGCAACAATAGCCTTTTTCTCTCCCAGAACACGCTTTGATTCCACTTGTTTGACATTAGATTTTTTGTGAAGCCACGAACAATTTATAAAAGAGGTACAATTATTTTCAACTCGAGCAATAATTACAATTATTTCCATCTCAAATTAACTTATAAATTATAATTAATTCTAACCAATATCAGTTTACTAGAATAGTTTTTAATGAAAATTGCTTATAAAATTAAGAATATCAGTATAACTACGTCAGTATACAAGATCTAACCAGATCATTAGTGACGGCCTCATCGAGAGAGTTTTGAGATAAATGAGACAGCAATCCGTGCTGAGATGAAAGTCCCTGAGAAAACGATTGCTGCGATGGTTGCGTGCGATGCTGAGAGTGAGAAACTTGCAATCCACTTGATACGTTGTTCGCTTTCCTTCATATATAGGCGATAGAAAAATAACAGATGTCAACATAAACAGTTCAACACGACTATTTGAATTGAAACGCGCCATGTGTTGTGATATATAAATCATTTTAACTCAGTTTCCAGATTCGTTAATTCGCAGGATCCAAACAGAGCGTGCCGAAGAAAACACGAAGTTCATGAATAAGCTTCAAATGTAGAACTAAATCTTCTTCTCAACGAACGGATGAAATGAGCGTTCTACCAGAAGCAATGGACTGAAGGAAACAATAGTAATTGAAATGTGTGAATCAGTGCGAGAGGAGTGACCTTGAATGAAGAAGAGGAGGAGGAAAGACGGAGATGGAGGAGAGATCGCAGGCTTTGTTGATCTTCATTTTCGTTTCTGATCGGAGATTCAACGGCTTCTAGTTCACCGTCGCCGGAATCTCCAGAAACGCACGCGTTTGGAGTTTGCGAGAGAACGAGAGTAAGAAGATGGAAAGTGAAGGATGGCAAAAAAAGGCGGGAATATGGGATTTGAAGAAGGGAGAGAGAAACCGTTGGTTCAGTTTGGTTTGGTGTGGTATTTATAGCAATGGAATGGGTTTTAGATAGAAACGGTCGTAGGCCGAACCTTCTTTCAAATTAGGAAGAATTTCAGAATAACTTTTACTTCCTACACCTCCATATTTATTACATGCACTCCCCTAAATCTTAAAATGATCATTCTATCTATCACAATCTATTTGAAACATTCGTTTAGTTTTTTTTTTCCTTTTTCTTCTTTTAGTATGAGGTGCAAGTACTAATTATAGATATAAAAGAAAGTCTTTCCATTTTTTTGTATCGTGATTTTGGATAAGAAAAAGATAAAGAAAAAAAAATGTAAATAATTAGTACTTTTTTGTTTACTATAATCAAAATTCAAATATTTGTAATTTGTTAAAAAATTAAAGTAAGGCGAAAGGTTTACATTGAAGATGAATAATATATACTCATTAATTTGTAGTTTTAAAGTTTTAAATTAAAGATAGAAACTGAATCTCTTAAATAAATCTGTTTAGAATTTGAATTCCCCTGTCTCTCCTTAACACAACAATGTTTATTTCATTTAATAATTTTAAAGAGGTGGTAATACTAAAACATAGGTTACGTAGTGACGTATATATGTTGGCTGCATGTTAAAGCTTGAAAATGATAGTGTGGCCTGCTTCGTACCTTCCCTCATCATATTCCCTCGCATATTCTTTCACACCCTTCTCTAGGGCTGCAAATGTATATATAAATTAAACTGTACCAATCATTGCACATGACAGTGATTTTTTTTCCTTTATTGTTTATTTTATACTTTATGTTTTATTTTTTTTCACCTGTAAAAAGTTGTAATTTGTCGGTTGTTATATAAAATTTAATAAATTTGTTATACGTGAAAATTTGCAATTTAAAAATAAACTAATAATCTCTTAAACAAATTATGTAGGTTTTATAGTAATTATCTCAAAATTTATAGTTTTAAATTGATTAATATTAAATTATATGGCCAAGATATTCTTAGACTCAAAACTGATATATTTATTATTTTTTCTAGTAGAACCATTAATACTCACTACATGATACACTCGCTAGACAAACCACCACGCTTAGGTGAGAATGACAAATTTAAATTTCAGTAGACGATACACTTGTTGAGCAAGTCAAACTCACTAGACGATACTAGTGAATGTGACTCAGTTTGAATTGTTGGGTGAGTGGTATTAATGTTGAGCAACAAATATTTTGTAAAAATCCAAAGAGCTCGGAGTAGCTAGGTTGTTGAGCAAGGTATGAATTCACTGACACATTGTTGGGAATTTGTTTTAGGACTTGGTCATAGATTGAGTTAGTTCTCTTGCTGAGCGAAAATAAATTTTTGAAAATCTTCAGAGCTCCAAGAAAATTAGATGTTGAGTGAACCAAGTAGTAAGTAGATGATACACTCGTCAAACAGTTTTGGTGAGTGTATGTGCTCGCCGAATGACAAAGAAAGGAAAAGTTTGGTAATTATATGTATTTTTTTTTGTAAGAGCAAGATGCATGAAATGTTTGATCTAGTAGAGCCTGGGTTTTTATTGATGTATTGTTTGGTCTCGTAGAGTATGGAATTTAACCAAAAATATATTGATTCTCTTATTGGTCTAATAAAGTTTGAAGTTTTGCAAAAAAATCTATTGATCTAGTATAACTTAAGGAAGAATAACTAAGTTATGTTGGGAGTTTTACGTTGGGTAGAGATAAGGTAATTTCGTAGTATATAAGTAGGTGCAAACTTGGTCTAATAAATCGGTTTATGAAATTAAATTAGACTTAAAGTCCATTTTTTAACATGGTATCAGAGTCATGAGTTAAAGTTTATCTTAGCGAGATTTGTCATTTGTTCGACCTATTGTGTCACCTATTATCGGGAAATTTTTTGTTTGTTAGACATATTATTTCACTCGTTATCAAACTGCTATTGAACTATCAATTAATGTCTAGTCTCACGTTCATGATGTATATATCTTGACCTAATAAGGATAAATTACTTTTGTAGTATATAAATGCAAGTACCATCCTTACCATTATATACAAAGAGGATTTACCCTTTTAGTGTACACATTTTGTTTTTTAGTTTTACCCTTTAATAAGTAGATGTTTTTCTAATTTATATTGTCAAATAAAAAGATTCATTCTTTTGGTGTAAACATTTTGTTTTATAATTTCATCCTTTAACTAGTAACTATTTTTTTAAAATTAAAATAATTAACTTACCAATTTTGTTCTTTAAGTGATTTTTTTTTCAAATTTAACAATTTTTTTAATGTGACCGCTTTTTATAACTTAATAATTTTTTTAAACTAAAATAACTACATAAACTAAAAAAAATTCCCTACAAAATAAATAAAAAACATCTTTTATAGTAAATATTATTTATATTTAATTTTACGATTATAATTTTATTATAAAAAATTGAATATACATACGCGTAATAGATGCATCTTCACTGGTTAATACGATTGTAGTTACTTTGACGAAAATGTTACATTGAATGATTTTAAGAGTAGTATTGAATGAGATATTTGAGAATGAGATTATGGTAATTATAATAATATTGAAGTCACAGGTATATTAGATGGTGAGAGATTGAAGATGAAAACAAATTGTCTTGCATATGATATAAAATTTTACCTATGAATTAATCAATTTTTCTTTAATTATTTTTTAGGTCTTGATCGATTATTGTATACTCTTCTTTAATTTTTACAAATAAAATAAAATAAATTTTAAGATGATATTCTCTTACGGAATTAGACATACATTCATTTAATAATATGATATGTTGAATCTATTATATCACTCATAAATATCTCTAATTACATACTTGTGATGTTTATTCCAAATTAATAGACCTTAAATTACTTATCCATTTAATTAATTGCTTTACATACACGATAAACCTAAAACGGTTTTCAACAAATGGCACGACCTAATTCCTTTCCTATTCTCTAACTAATTTTTAGTGCATTAATGAACAAAAAAAAAAAAAAGGAAACTTATTAAATATATGCGGACTTAAATTTTTTTTTTTTCTCTTTCTTTCTAACGGGAAACGTCCCTGCACCTTCGTGGATCCTTACGAGGAAGTTAAGATTTTATATCAACACATTATGGCTGGCATGAAATCTACGTTTAACTCCCTGGAACCAATCAACTACTAATTATAATCATAAAGTTTGCAATGAATGATTCTAAATTAAATTATTTTCCCTGACAATATCGCGTTGTTCTGAAAATTTTCGAATAGATGATAATTAGAATAACAATTAAATACATTTTCCATTAATTTTCAAAAAAAATTAAAATCACTTTCTCTTTAAAATTTTAACATAATTTAGTCTTTAAATTTTAGTGATGCATAAATTTAATTTTTTTAACTAATTTTTTTTTTAAGTTTATTTAACATTTCAAACGCGTTTTACGATAATATTTGAATTAACATTGAAACGGAAATGTGTTACACAGGATAAACAGTTCGAATATTATCCTTAAATATGCTTGAAACGTCAAATAAACTTATTAAAATTTGGTTAAAATGACTAAATTTACGTATTTTTTAAAAATGAAGAACTAAATTGATTAAAAATTTCAATATAAACTAATTTTAAATTTTATTTAAACTTAATGAACCAAAAACATATGTAATCCTTGAAAATAATTATGGTTATTATTACTCAAATATTAAAAAAATAATTAATGTGATTATAATAGATTGTACAAATTTATGGATATTTTTCAACTTTAAGAACTAACTATGTTAAAATGATTGTTTGATTATAGAAAAAGATTATTCAACGAAATGTTGGTCTCTCTGACTCACATATCCTTTTCATTTGTCTTTGTGTCATTCTGTGAAGACTTTCATGAACATCTTTTAGCAAGTTATGCATGAAATTCAATAAGGGAGGCCAATCCAAATCAAAGGAACACAAATTCTTCAAAAAAAAATTTCAGCAATTAAATCATTTAAAAAATCACAAATAAACTTGTGCAAAATATTATTTATTAAATATACTTGTACTTTACTATTTATGTTGAAAATTTGGTTATCGAAAAAACGAGTTTACAATTTCAAATAGTATCATCAGGACGGCAAAATCAACAAAAATCCATTTCCAAAAATCGAAATTTTTAGTATTATTTGTTGGAAATCTATTCAAAATTTAATTTTAGAAAAATCAAATTCTCAATTGTAAACAATGTTGCTAAAATATCAAAAACCTACTTGAAATTCGGTTATTGGAGAGATGAATTCCGGTAAGATTTTTTATTTTTCAAAAAAATTAATGAAAAGGTGATAAAGATTTTAGACACAATTTAGAAAAAGAGTGAAAAAAATGAGAATATTCACAAATCAAATTCTAACCTGTTTTTCAATACTAATGACACTATTTCACATTACAAATTTGACGTTTTGAAAATGGAATTTTTTCGACATGAAATATATATTCTTATAAATAATATTGATTAAACATGTTTATTCTAGAAAAAAAATCACAGATTCTCCTTGTTTTTAATAGTTGGATGTATGTATCTGGTCCAAGTGGAGGAGAATGGAAGAGGTTAATTAGGTCCCAAACACTTGATTAGGAAAGAAAAAACGTGCATTAAGAAAGATTCTTCCAATCATTAAGAAAAATATTTAATTAGGAAGGGAACATTGAAAAGAATACTGAGTATATTTTGAAATGGTTTATATATTTAAGATTATTTTATCTTATAAAATAAACACTTATATATAGCCAACTTATGAAAATAACTCCTTCATAACATAACTCATTTCCAACTTAAAGTATCACAATAATTTCTTTAATATAGTTTAGAAAAATAATCTTCGATCACATTAAAATAATTTAACCTTATTTTCTTTGATTGAGAGAACTTTATCTACAAAAGTGAGTCTTTATATACTAAAACACTTATATAAAAATTTAGGGTTAAATATATTTTTTATTTCTTAACTTTTGGTAATAATTGAACTTAATCAGTCATCTTCAAAATTTTAGACTAATGTAGTCCCATGTTTAAAAATTATGTGAATTTAGTCTTTTTAATCATTTTTTAAAGTTTATTTAATGTTTTAAAGGTGTTTTTCAACTAAAATTAAAACAAAAATGTGTCAAATTATATAAACAACTCAAATGTTATTTTAAAATACATTTGAAACCTTTTAACAAAATTTGATTAAAATGATTAATTTCAAACAATTATAAAATTGGTAGACTAAATTGACTAAAGTGCTAAGAAAGAAATAATTTCAATTTTTACTAAAAGTTAAAACACCAAAAATAAATTTAATCCAAATATTTAATTAAACTAATATTTAAGAAAACCACTCAAAACTATATAATAAATCAGTGTATTATTGAATTCTTGTGAGAGAAAATATCATAAATATTTGATATCAATAAATTATATAAAAGATTTCAACTCAAAATCTAAAAAATAATAAATTTGTCGGTTTTCTTTATTTTATGATATTGCTTATTCATTTTTATTTTCAAATTAATAATTGAAATCTTATCAATATAAATGTCTGATGTCAAAAACAAGATTCTATAGGTTTAATAAAATAAAATTACAATTAATAAATATTTTAAAATGTTGAATATACTAATTAACACACATTAATTGTTATTACATATCCTAACTTTCAAAGGTGTAATTTTCTTTTTTAGATTTTAATTAAATCATTCTGATTTAGAAATAAAAAATTATTTTTTAACAACTAAATTTTGACAATTTTCTTTACAATTTTTTATAATTTGAGATGATAATTTTTGAGTAACTTTTTATTTTTTATTTTTTCATTTCTTTATATTTAGAATTATTCAAAAAATATTACGTTATATGGTAAAAAAGTTGTTAAAATTTAATGGTGAAATATCATTATAAATAAATATAAGTAAGTATATATACATATATTCTATGAGTGGTTTTATTATCCTGTGGCAACATCCTTGGATGAGTATGCAGTAGTTGTGATAAGACAAATTTTGCATTGTTATTTTTGACATTATTTCATATTGTGACATGTGAAAATAGGTCTCCCTGAGTTGTAGTTTTGACAGCCATGTTTGGAAGTTATTGATTCATAAATCAACCACATGGTCCAGTCCCAGAGAGAGTGTGAGTGACCAGTTCAGAACTTCCACGTTGTTGTTGGCCACAGCAACCAAGAACTTCGTAAACTACAAAAACAAACTCCTGGGATCCACCCCAAATTGCACAAACCGCGTAAACAAGACCTTTTCCCTAAATTACCAAATTTAACATTATTCGAAGATTGTTGACTTAACAAACCCATTTTTAAAATTAGTAGGATTATAATATTTTAATCTATTTTTTTATTTATTTTTAATCTACTATTTCAATCACCATTAAATCATTTATTTTGATTCTTTTTAGTGATGTGATGATCTAATAACGATTAAAATGATAAATTAGAAGTGGCTCAAAAAAAGTGGATTAAAATATCATTGACCATATTAATATTGTTAATTAGGATAGGTGGCAAAATGGGTAGAGTGTTAGTATGTTAATCTTTGTTAAAAGGGATAAGTCAGGTTGAAAATTTTGACCTGACAGATTATTTTGATCTGGTCCATTCGATTTGTTAATTTGATAAGTCAAAATGTGATTAAGTTCGATCAGACTTGTTAGTCTATTTTTTTTTAAAAGAATTAAATTTTAAAATAAAAGATAATTAAAAAAATTATTTTTTATATTATGTTTTTTAAAGGTGTAAGTATATAATAGTAATAGTATTATAATTTAAATCATTAATATTTATAAGTTAAATTTTAATTATTAGTTATAATAAAATAATTTAACATGTAAATGCAACAACTATTTTAATTTATCTACTTTAAAATATTAACCAATCAATTAAAAATTTAGAAAATATTTTATATGATTAATATTGTTGTAATATTTATTTATATGTATATATAAACAAATTTTAAAAATTAAAAAAATTAAAAACAAATTAAAAAAATAAAGTGACGGACCAATTACACTCAACCTGTTTTAGACGGATTACTGACGGATTAAGAAAAAATGGACCAGATTGATCCACTTTGTCACAACTAAATTAAAATAGTTTAAATTGAGATTAATTAAAATTAGGACAGATTTATAAAATTGTAAATTTTTAAATCATAATATGAATAAAATATACATATATGTATGTGTATCTTAATTAAGTTTTATTTAAATTAAAATTCGTTAAGTGGATGCAGTAGAAAATACTTTCAATTTTTAATTGCGTTTATATTTTGTTTTAATAAAAGTTCACTAAACAAGAAAGTGAATAAGTGTTCAGTTGAAAAAAAAAACTTTAATTGCATTAATTTTTAACTAGATAGTAATGTGATTAACAAAATATATATATATATATATATATATATATATATATATATATATATATATATATATATATATGAACTTTTAATTATAAGTGTAAATGTTTAGTTATATTAACTTTTAATTAAATTTATATTTTATTTAAACTTAATTCATTCATCTATGAAAAGTAAAAGGTTAGTATAATGGAAAATTTAGAATAAATTGACAAACTATACAATTTTATTTGACTATCCTAACATTTATAGGATTTGGTTCAATGTCACGATTATGTGTAAGATTTAAATTGGAAAAATTATGTAAATTCCTATGATTTTAATATTTTATGAGTTAAATATTAATTTTAACGATAAGGTGATTTTTTGAAACCACACTAATTAACGATAATAGATGTTGATAATCATATCAACCACCAAAACAACATTCTTAATACTTAAAAAAATAGGGTAAAATATGTTTTTTTCCTCAAATATCGGTGTAATTTGAAATTAGTTTCTTTTCAAAAATTGTGATTAATTTAGTCATTCATCTTTAAAGATACGTGAATTTAGTCATTTTAACCAAATTTTGTTAAGTTTATCTAACGTTTCAAGCGTATTTCATGATAGTATTTAAATTGTTTATACCGTTTCACACATTTTAACTTCAATATTAACTCAAAGATTATAATAACATGTCAAATAAACTTAACAAAATTTCGTAAGAAGAACTAAATCCACACATTTTTAAATATGAAAGACTAAATTGGTATAAAGTTTCGAAGAGGGACTAATTTCAAAATTCACTGAAACTTAAGGAACCAAAATCATATTTAATCAAAAAAATTATTTAAAAGAATTAAGAGGCTAAAAGAATAATTTTCAATTTAAAGATCTAAAATAGAATCCAAATTTTATACATTTAAAACATATTCAAACACATGGTTTTGGGTTTGAAGAAATATGGTTGTGAAGATAACGAGTGGTGGAGCCAAATCAAAGTCGCGTCAATGATGACCTATATACAAGCTTGTTGAAAAGTTTTCCACTTGCCTCTTCAGATATAAACTTGAGGTGCTCGCATTGGTGTTTTCATCAATAAAGATAATCTTTTGATCAAATTGAAAATAAATAGATATTTTGTCTCCTAAAGTTGAATCTAAATAAATTAATATAGTTATATATGATTAATGGATATTAATATTGTGACATTCAACAATTTTTTACAGATATTTTACATCCATTAATCTACCTTTCAATTTATATTTTGTTTACAAATACAAAAGTTAACTTTTCTAACCAAAGTATTTCTAAAAGTAAATTCTCAACCCATGCAAATGGTGTCAAAAAAATATTTTACATAATTAATATTGCAAAGTAAAATTGACTGTTAATAAACATTTTAGTAATCTTGTAGTATTATTATAACTACATGCGAGACAAAGTTAACTATCACTAAAATAGCATATTTTATGCTAATTCTGTTTTGAATTTTTTTTAGTATAATATACTTATAAATTTTGTTAAGAAAAATAATTTGCAGAAAATTATTATTAATGTTTTTGCAAAATATATTTTACAAAACATTTTTTCTAAAAAGTTTTGTAAAAACTATTTACAAATTTTATAATTTTATAAAAAATATTTATTTATTAATTAAAATTCTTAAAAAATGATAAAAGAAAATATATTTTTTATAAAATTTTATGAAATATGAAAAATTATAGTAATCAACCATACATAGATATTTCAATAATCTCGTCACAATATTAATAACATATTAGTATCACGTTCATTTACTCTTAACTACTTATTAATTACTTTTTGAAATAGTTCCTTAACATACTTATAATCTTTGAGGGAGCATTTCACAGTTAAACGTGCACGAATGAAAGTAATCTCATATTTCAAAACAAATATCATATTGCAAAATGTAGTTTATAAAGGTAAAAAATCTGAGACTATATCTGTTATTATTCCTTTAATCTGAGAAATAGTCATATTTATTGCATGAACAATGACACGTATCTATATGCAAGTGTGGTATGTGGTATGTATGTTCATATTCGCAGTTAATTTATCTTCGTTTTCATTTCTTCATTCTATCTTCTGGTGTAAAACAAAGACAAGGTTGCATCACTTTCGTGATTATATATGAAGACAAGTTACACCTGTCTCGATGTTTGACAGGTTTACGTTTACTATAACAGATTATTTCCATAGCTGCAGAAGATTGGAAATTGGAGGCCCACGTAGTTGGGCTAAACTGTTTCTCGGAAACTTCATGTGAAGCAGTCATAGGGAACAAAGAGTAGAAGAAGAAGAAGAAAAATAAGAAGAACGACCGTGAGCTGGAAGAAGTAGGAACATGAGGTTGTTCTTGTAATTTCCTAGGTTTCACTTTTACTTTATCAATATTTATGTCTCTTCTGTTTGTACACTACCATGTTATGAGCTGAAGACAACCGCACTCTTTTCCATTCCCTACGAGACAACATAGACAAAATACCTGCACATAAAAAAAAAAGGCATTTCCTTTTCATTTCATCATTTGGTCATCATGACTTTCCATCATCCTATGAACTTTGTTTATATGATGATTGACAACGGACATGTTGCGTGTCTTTGCAAATGTGATCCTAGATTGGGTCTCTGGAGAGACTAAAGAAGTAATTTTTTTTTAGTTCTAGAGAGAGTTTTTGGTTAGTTTGAGAGATTTCATTCATTGATTTATTCCTTTTTTGGTCTGGGTTAACTGGGTTTATCAAGTTTTCTTGATAGATAGAGAGAAAATTCCCAGTAGTTGAATCGGCACTTCTGAGTTACAGTTTATCGTGATTCTCTTCAGAAGTGAAAGAAAGAGTCTTTTAACGGTTCAACCATTTTTCATCTATCAGCATGGCTGTGGTGAGTCCTATGCCTGCAACTGCACCACCACAGATGAATCCTACGAGCAAGTTTCGTGATATTGGGGTTCCTGGAATCATGAGTAGTAGGAGAGAAATTGTGAGTGAGCCTAGTTCTCCAAGCATGCTTAATGATACACTCTATGTTGCTGTGGCAAAAGATGTGAAAGACAGCAAATTAAATCTTATATGGGCAATACAAAATTCTGGAGGAAGGAGAATTTGCATCCTTCATGTTCACGTGCCAGCACCTATGATCCCTATGAGTAAGTTTGCAACATGCGTCTGCACTTGCAATTGTTTGTGGATTTTAGATAACTTAAACCTTTTTTCCTTTCTTAATTTGTACATAGGCTGAACCTGAGATATCTTTATCATAACGTGAGTACAAATCTTATTATTACTGTTAACAAATGTTAGGCTTTTGATTGATTGTGCCTGTGAACATTATTACTTGTTTGGTGTGAGTATATATTGTGTTGTTCACCATTATTTTTGAAATTACTAGGAGATTTGAACTACAACTCAAAATGGCCCAGAAGATAATGAGTCCTTTTAAAGAAATTCTAGTTACAATCAATGACTTTTGTTTAAGTTCTAGTGTATATAGAGAATATTCAAGAAACCACGCTATGACTTATGATTTATCGTTTCCTGTGATAGATTTCAAGAAACGGATTTAACATGGTTAATTTGGTTATTTTTCTAGTGGGTGCTAAATTTCCTGCAAGTGCACTGAGAGAACAGGAAGTTCAAGATTATCATGAAAGGGAAAGGCAAAAAATTCCGAAGACTATGGATGCCTATCTTTATATCTGTCAAAAAATGGGGGTAATTTTTCTAGTGAACCTTGTTTTCAAAACATTTTTTTTTCCTTTTGCTAATAATTTTCTGATATAGGTGAGGGCAGACAAAATACTCATTGAAATGGATTGTGTAGAAAAAGGGATTGTAGAGCTCATCCATCAGTATGGCATACAGAGGCTTGTAATGGGAGCAGCATCTGATAAGTACCATTCTAGGTAAGTGGCCACCTAAAATCCCTCAAGAAGCTATTACACATTATTGTTAACCATGCTATTATACTTTCACACTTTTGAATTACTATTTCTCAACATTCTTAGTTATGGAGTTTAATCTTCCCCTCTGCCTGTTTGATTTTATTCCCGTCTTGAAGGCTTTGCTTCATGGAAAATTTTGTAGCCCTTTTGAAATTTATATTCTTATTGCTTTTAACGAGCTTCCACTTGCATGATACTGCAGGAGAATGGTATCCCTCAAATCTAAGAAAGCTATATATGTATGTGAACAAGCTCCAGCTTCTTGTCATGTACAGTTTGTCTGCAATGGGTACCTCATACACACAAGGTATGTTGTGTTACGAATACTTGAATAGTGGTGATACTGAATTCCAATGAATAGTGTCACACGGAGATAAGTGTAATTTTGGAGTAAGCTTCAAAGGACTTTAACAACTTCAGAAAGCTTGTGTTTTGACTTTTGTTTGAACTTTGATTTGTTGTACTGTCCTAAATAGTATTTTATCATATTATATTTGGTACTGATACAAGTGCTATATCAACTCAGGGATTGCAGATTGGATAGAGGGAATGTAGAGGTTGTATCTCCTTCTGTGCTGCAAATGGAAAACTCTGAAGTTGGGCATTCACCTAACATTGGATCCCCATCCTCAGTGGCAGGGCAAAATCGTTGGAGAAAACTAACTAATCCCGGACAAGAGTTATTTCGTAGAGTTAGGACTATCAATGGTGCACATCGGAGGAGAACTGGATCTGTTTCTTCTTTAGAAGGGTACTTAACTCCTCAGAGAAAGTTTGGTAAAGAAGCAAGTTGTGATGAGTTAGATGAGCAGTCACGGGGGAGTCCTTCAGTATTCTCAATGTGCTTTGAGAGTTGTTCGGCTGATCCAGATTTGATCCCGGAATTGAATGACTTTTCTCTGAATAATAAGGATCTTCATTCACCTTCTCCAAGTGTACTGGTATGCACACTTTTTCTTTCAGAATTTCTATGTATACTATGGGGCATATGCTTCTTTTTTGACTTTTTTTGTGATGGATGAAGAGTCATTCTTGCTTCTATATTTGCATTGATGGATAGTCATACTGTTCAACTGATCTTTATGATAATATTTTAATATTGTAATTGAACACTGGCAGGATGGGGGAATGGATGATGCTGTCTATGGTCAACTTGAAAAGGCAATGGCTGAGACTTGGAATGCTAGGCAAGATGCATATCAAGAAACTGTTAGGCGTATGAAAGCAGAAAAAGAAGCCATTGATGCTATACGCAAGGTAATTTTCTTATGTTGAGTTCTTATTATTTTTCAATGTGTAAGATGATCATGTTTGTAAATCATCACACCAAGTTAATTCTAGGTGTTTGTATCCAGTTCTATGTTTCTCAAATTATTCTTACCAGACCGAAAGAATAAGATTGTATTAGCTAACCTTGAACAAATCTCAACTGATTCTAGGATCATTTGAATGGACAAACTTTTTTTTATTGACAGGCTAAAGCCACTGAAAACTTGTATCAAGAAGAGCTAAAACTAAGAAAAGAACAAGAGGAAGAAGTACAGAAAGCAAATGAAGAACTTGTTAATATGAAGAGTCACATAAACAAAGTTAATGAGGAACTCCAACTTGCCTTAGATCAGAAATTATCTCTAGAGAATCGAATTGCATCTACTGAACTTAATATAAAGGAGTTGGAGCAGAAGAATATATCTGCTGATGAGTTATCTCAAAAGTACAAGGATGAACTAGATGAGTTACAAATGCAATTTGATAATGCATTGAGAGAGGCTGAGGAGTTAAGGAGAAAACAAAGGGAAGCCTCAAGCACGCAGGGGCTTCAACCCTTCTCAGAATTCTCCTTTTCAGAGATTAAAGAAGCAACAAGAAACTTCAATCCATCCCTGAAGATTGGACAAGGTGGATATGGAAGTATATTTAAAGGTATCTTACGTCACACTGAGGTGGCTATAAAAATGTTGAGTCCTAACAGCACTCAAGGTCCAGTGGAGTTTCAACAAGAGGTAGGGTGGCTTCGTTTCAGTTTTACTTGATATTTTGTGCATCATCCTATTTTGGTCAGCAACAATCTTTGTGTGTTTCTTTCACAACATTTATTGCATCTCATATTTTTTTGAATTTGGATTCTCTGCTGGATTTTTTGTGCCATGTCTTCAAAATACAATGATATATACTAATTTTGATGTTTTAAAATATATTAAAAATATTTTTAAAGTACCAAAATCAATGTATTTTGAATGCTCAGCAGATGATAGTACTAAAAGACCTAGCAGAGAATCCGAATTCTATTTTTTTCTCTCAGTTATACAAATTGTTGTACAAATAATAGCTCTCTGATATGGTTTTGTTTGTATCAGGTTGAAATATTGAGCAGGTTGAGGCACCCCAATCTTGTGACACTTATAGGATCCTGTCCAGAATCCTGGACCCTTGTCTATGAGTATTTACCCAATGGAAGCCTTGAAGATCGTCTCAACTGCAATGATAACACACCTCCATTATCATGGCACACTCGAATTCGCATAGCTGCAGAACTCTGCTCGGCTCTCATCTTTCTTCAATCAAGTAAACCTCACAGCATAGCACATGGTGATTTAAAACCAGGCAACATTCTCCTTGATTCAAACCTTGTAAGCAAGCTCAGTGACTTTGGAATCTGTCGTATATTATCTTGTCAAGAGGGTTCAAGTAGCAGCAGTACACAGTTTTGGAGAACTGTTCCAAAGGGAACTTTTGTGTATGTGGATCCTGAATTCCTTACTTCTGGTGAACTCACACCAAAGTCAGATGTTTATTCCTTTGGAGTCATTCTATTGAGATTGATCACTGGGAAACCTGCTCTGGGAATAAAAAATGAAGTTGAATATGCATTACATAGTAGAAAGTTGAAATCCATCTTGGATCCATTGGCTGGAGACTGGCCACTTATGCTAGCTGAAGAGTTGGTTCGCTTGGCTTTGAGGTGTTGTGAGATGAACAGAAAGAACAGACCAGATTTTTATCCAGAGGTTTGGAGAATACTTGAACCAATGAGGGCTTCTTGTGAAGGCATTCAACTGGGTTCTCAAGGAAAGTGCCAACCTCCACCATATTTTATTTGTCCAATCTCTCTGGTAGGAAACTCATTCTCACACTATCTTCACTTTTCGTTTAAGTTCAATCAAAATACACATCCTCAGAATATTAAAAATTCATCATTTAGTCTCTGTATATTCTTGTAAAGTTTAAGGACTAACTTGAAACAGGTTCTGTAATAGTTGAGACTGAATATGGTTTTGAATATCTGTTTCATTTTAGAGAGTATCCATGAGGCACACTAAAAGGTTTTTCAAATGCTTGGATATTTTGCAGGAAGTGATGCAAGATCCACAAGTGGCTGCAGATGGTTTTACTTATGAAGCTTGGGCTATACGTGAATGGCTGGAAAGTGGTCGTGACACTTCACCAAGGACAAAGTCTAAGTTAGCACATCACAACCTTATTCCCAACCACTCTCTTCGCCATGCAATCCAGGACTGGCTTCAAACTCACTGATCTGCAAGCTTCTGATTTTTCTCTTTGCTTCTTCATTGATGAAGTTGTGATCTCTAGGAGAATAGATATCACTATAATGTTTGTTTTTGTTACACATTTTTAAAGCATGTAAACAACATTTTTATAGCGTACATGTTGTATAGGTTGTGCACATTTTGAGTTCTTGTAAAAAGGTTGCGTATGTATATATGGTTAAATACTATCTTTATCTTATGTGTTTATCTTTTGCAATGAGCAATGCTATTTGTTAATCTTAACCATTCCAATGAACCGTCTCAACAGCATTCAAGGAACATTTAAGTTTATATTAACGTAAAATATACATATACATTCTTAACTCAAATAGATAATAGAGTAACATTAACTAGTAACTAAAATAAGATACGAGGAAAGGAAAACAAAACTGACAAAAAAAAACACTGAATCCATAGCATTCATTCCCTGAGTCCTTTTTTTCTTTCTTTTTTGAAATCAGTTGTCTTCTGTAAATGAAATGCATAGATGAAAAGCGAATTGAAACAGAAACAGTAAATGGAAGAAAGAAATTGAATTAGAAAATGTCGAAACAATGAAAGAAAAGATGGAACAAGAAAACTGTTCTGAATCGCAGTAATGGAAAATCTGGAAAGCAAGAACTTGGACTACATCATGGCAGAGATATTAGGGGGCTTCTCCCTACACCTTCAACCATTTTTCCTGTACCCCAAAAACATATATAATTCCATCTTTCCCATACTAAAAAGTGAAAAAAGTAAAAAAGTAATTGTCTCTGCATTCACCAGACCCCTGCTTTCTTATATTACTGCAACGCACTCTCCTCCCATGCATGCGCCACTTTCTTCACAATCCTCACATCACACTCACTCACTAAACACTCCACTCAAACCTGATGCACACAAACCGCGCCACTCATGTTCACGACACACACACACACTAATTTCACTCACCACACTCATTTCTTTTCTCTCAGGCACCATCCTTTCTCCTCGTGCACTGGCGGAATTCGCATTTAATAATTTTAGAAACGGAATTTGTGATCCGTTTCAGAAAAGTATGAAACAGATTCCAAAATCCGTTATTTCATACTTTTCTGAAACGGATCACGAATTCTGTTTCTGGAAAAAAGTTTAAAATTTGTGAAACGGAATTCGTAATCCGTTTCAAAAAAGTATGAAACGGATCCCAAAATCCATTTCATAAAAAAACATGAAAATTTATGAAACGGATTTTGGGATCCGTTTCATACTTTTCTGAAACGGATCACGAAATTCGTTTCTGAAAAAAAAATTAAAAAATTCTAAACGGATTTTGAAATCCATTTGCTTTTTCTTGAAACGGATCATGAAATCCATTTCACAGAATAAAAAGGAAAAAAAAATACAAAACTGATATTAACATTCAAACCATTCAAATCAAATTCCAAAACATTTTGGAAGGAAAATAACCTCCCAGCAGAGAAGACAAGAGGAGAGCTTTCCAAAAAAAATGAATGAAACTAAACCTCGGATGCATGCTAGGTGTGTGCTGCTAGGTGTGTGTTGCAAGAGAGAAAAGCGAGTGTGCACTGTGCATGTGTGTGTATACGTGAAAAGTTTTAGGTGTGAGTGTAATTTAATGTGTTCGTGGTGAGTGAAATGTTGTGTGCACCATGAGCGTGAGTGAGTGAAAAAAATGTAAAATCGTGAGTGTTTTGTGCTTGAATTAGGTGAGTGAAGTGAGTGATGAGTGATTTAGGAAGGTGAGTGAATAGTGAGTGAAAAGGGTGAGTAAAGTGAGGTAGGAGAATGGAGTGTGGGTCCTACTACTGAATGTGAGGAGAAAAAGATCATTTTTAGGGGTACAGGAAAATCCTTTGGGGGTGCAGGGAGAAACCTCAGATATTATTTGGCTCAAAGAAAAGGTTAATCAAGGGGGCGCTTCTCCCTACACCTCCAAGACCTCTTCTGCACCCCTAAAATTTACTATTATGCCCTTCATTAATATATAGGTGAAATTTCATTTACTGCGTCGCCAACTCCTTTGTACCCCAAAAAAAAACAACACGGAATCTTTATGAAATGCATGCTGGCATCCGTTTCACACCATTTTGAAATGGATTACGTAATCCGCTTTGGGAAAAAATTGAAAATTTTTGGGAAACGGAATACGAATTTCGTTTCATAAAAATGTGAAACGGATTCTGTAATCCGTTTCAAAAAAATTCGAATTTTTTTTTTGAAACGGATTACAGAATCCGTTTCACATTTTTATGAAACGAAATTCGTATTCCGTTTCCCAAAAATTTTCATTTTTTTCCCGAAACGGATTACGGCGTAAAGATGTGAAACGGAATTTGAATTCCGTTTCACCAAGTTCCATGTGCTTTTTTGTAAGTTTGCCATGCTAGACTTCTCTAAATATTCTAAGTCAATTATTTGGCTTCCAATATTAAAAGATATTTTATTGCCAATGTCATCAGCAGTCTCTCCTTCAACATAAACAATGTGTGGGTATCTCTCATCAATGACAAGAAGATTAGACTAGCACAACACAAGGAACAAGAATTAGTCTCTGACACC
>Ga0214542_1004193_pt1 | contig 28793 bp, 9 predicted proteins | sample CNSS1metaG_FD_160096 | JGI IMG/M metagenome (GOLD analysis project Ga0214542, IMG submission 160096) | Root nodule microbial communities from cowpea collected in UCLA plant growth center, Los Angeles, California, USA - CNSS1 | ecosystem: Host-associated > Plants > Roots > Nodule | place: USA...
ATTTTTAATATCTTTTCTCATAAATTTATTTGTACTTAAAATTATCATGTTGTATTCATTATATATTTTCCAATTCATAATAAGATTCTTGATTCGTCATTTATTATCAATCTCCTATTCATAAATTTGTTCTTGGTAGTTCTTCTGCACATAAAAATACAGGTTAAACTTAACGTCAATAATCAATAAAACTTACAGATTTACTCTACTATATGATAATCACTTCAGACTTAAAATTTTAATTTAATTAACACATAATATATGCTAATAGTATTTTTTTATCACCATATGATTTAATAAATACTATACAATAATAAATATAAACGTGTCAGAATATTAACAAAGTCATTCAAAATAAATTTATACTAAGTATGCATGACGATTTAATTGATTGATATAGGACTTTCTGGACCGCATATTTTAAAGATAATGCAAATGCACATACCATTATTTAGGCGAATCTTCCTCTTAAGCATTTTGGATGGTAGGTTTTGCATTAGTTAGCACTAAAGGAACACGTGGCACCAGCAGTTACGCCAAACATCTTCTCCCTGAAAAAAAAAATCAGGAAGTGGAACCATCCATTTCACTAAAGAAGAAAGTCTGTGCTGTCTGTCAGAATGGAGCGTCCAAGTTCAGCCACATAGCCAATGACAGCAAAGATTGACGGAGTTTTATAGTACAAAATGATTGTTACGCTACAAGGTCCAAACGACCGTCTTCTTAAAGGCACAATGATCCAACATGTTCAATTAGCCTTGGATGTCCTCAGCCATGCACTTGCATAGTTCTTTCTTTAACATATCCATACCAGCAAGACACGAGGTTGAAACAGAACGGGCAATTCGTCTTTGTGTATTTTTAAAATCCATAGCCAATTTTTCATCCCGACAGCAGTTTTCTCTGACGACAAAAAAATACCATGTCACCAAATGAAACCTCATGAAACCTCATGATTTATTTCCGCAAATAACTGGTTAATGCCTTCACCTGTCATCAAGATCCATTTCGCCCATATTTTCGATCATGTCATCGAAGATATCTTTGAGATTTTCAAGAACTCCAAGCTCATTTTCCAAGTTTTCTTGCAACTGCGAAAACAAAAGACTCGATATACATTAAAAAGGTAAATTAGTAAAATTTTGAACATCACAGTATCTTAGAAAAACAAGTACTTTTTACATCTACTTCAACCTCACAAAACCTACTTGGTAAAATATGATAAAATAAGAATTACACCTACTTATATGTCACAAACTGGTCATATCACTTAAACGATACGAGATCTCTAAACTAGAAAGTAGAAAGAATAATGAATGTGGTGCATTTTTTTTAACAAGAACTTTCTACTCTTCATTCTTTAACCATTATCGGTATCCTTTTACAAATCTGTTTATAGTTTATAAATAAAATATTAAATGGAAAAAATAAATTTAATGTTTTCAAAATGTTTCTGACCAGCACAAATGTGATAGACACTGTTAGGGTCACCTCCATTTAAACTCCAGTCCATTTTGAAGCTCAAACTTGGTTCTATCACAATTTTACCCATGGATTAAGTTAGGAAAGTGTATTTTAATCACAGCAAGTCCACAGAACATACAATCATCTCAAGGACTAAAACTATCTGCAACCGAGGATTGTCCACTAGGAAATTCAGACTTATTCCTAATCCAGGAACAGAAAATATAAAATGTGCTCGATGTAATTTACATTTGACGAGTACAAGTATTAAAAAGTGTTTAATAGGAAGATTTAAACTTCACCATGAAGGAATGCATTCTAGTAAGGAGTAGAGGGGAATGTAATGTTCTCTTTCTCTGAAGTGATGTAAAACTATGCATTGCGTAAGAAACTTCAAATAAAATAAGTTTTGATAACAAGATATGATGGAAAGGAGAAAGAACAATACAAAGGTTTTTGGTCGCAGCATTGGACTTCGAGATCTCCGAAGATGGTCCAATAATGGAGAGGGAAGACCATAGTAGAACATCTTGTGATCCCTGGAGAGCCAGGTACCACGCACCATGTGACTCGTCCAGTTGGACTCGGGTATATCCTCATTAGAATCAACGTCGGCACCGTCAATGTCTGTAAATGACAATTAGTTAGAACATCAATCAGATAGACAGGACTAGGTAAGGCGCAACAAATTCAAGAAGGGACGTCACTTGAGATATCTATGGACAAGAGGGAATATGAGAGAACGGAGCGAAACGTTACCTAACGGAATAACATCATATGGGTTGTCTCCTTGTGGTAAAAAACCATAAAAGGTAATTAAATGAGAGCTGGAGAAGTTGCCGTAGCTTAAGCAGCATTCTTCTCCAGATTTGCATGGTCTTGATAGACAAAATTTCAGTGAATTATTTGCACTATCCACTTGGCCATAGTGCATAACATGCGGGCACAGCTGTCGTCGAGGTCCAAAACAGAAGTAAGAGAAATAACATTTGTAGGTGTAAAACGCTGCAATGCAAAACCTGGGTATTTCTTAAATAATTGTGTATAATCAACAAATGTCACGAACCAAAGTAAATAATTGTCAAACATTAGATATCACAGAACTTCTTATTCAGGTATAGAAAGTAACAAATTATATAGTCGAGCTCAGCAATAATTGATATCAACTTGCAGGTAAAATCAATCTAAAAGAAATGTCAACCCAGTTATGCCGTTCTTAATAACGTAAATTACAACCCTTGTATTTTCAAATTTCGTTACTCTTAGTGTACTCATTAAATTCAGTGATCAAAACATAACATCTTAAGATCACAAACTTTTATCTAAATACTCTACAACGAAGGAAGCACGAAGACAAAACATGAGAAAGAGAGAATATACGTACCGAATGATTGAGAAAGCCAGCAATAGGGATCAAGCATGTTTTTATCTTTCCATCGGAATACATTATCTTCATGCTATTAGAGTACCAAAGTTCACAAGCCCATAAAAATTTCTCCCATGTGTACAGCTCTGGTGGAAATATATCAGGAAAAGTATTGCACAGAGCAGGGAACAACTCATCATATTGAGCATGCAGGTGCTGCCACAGAAAAGAAAAAACAAAATTGTCATTCTTTACATGCCAGAAACCTTCAACAGTACATAGTGAACAAAAGAGCAGGAAATTAAGTTTTCGTTAACCGTTTTATTTCTTCCACTACAAATAATATATCAAACAAAGAATATTTATTAGAAAAGAAAAAATTGACCAATGTTCACTTTCCTTCCAAAACTCAACTCACAAGCATATAGTCCAAGAGATCCCTCAATTTAATGAGCTATATTTTCTAAGTAACTTCAGATTCTGGCTAATACTTTGTATTTAATATCATCCTTAGAAGGGGCAGATACAACCTTAATTTTAACACGATCAATAATTTAAACCCTCAATAAACTAAAAAGAACAGTTCAGTGTTTCAGTACACCTCAAAGGAGAGTATAACCTTCTATCTAAACACAAGCATATCAATGAAGATGTCATAAACTAGGAATTGATTACCTGTCTTGCTTGCATTATCTCTTCCAACAGTAAGGTTCCATCTAACACTGTAATTGCTTCAATGCTGAAACTCAAACCTGCAATTTTAAATCCCAAAGCATAATTATCATAATCTTGATCACATTTCAAATTCTACAATTTAGCTCAGTATTGATTTGTATTATTGGAAAGATCTCAAATGACTTTCTACAGTGCAATACATGAAAGAATTTGTGCAATGTCCTATCATCAATACAAAACTCAATTTAACTATTTGTTAATTGTAATTTTTCTTTTGTCAAACGTCATAAAAGAAATTGAAAATTCATATAAGCTTAAATTGGTAGATGAAAAGGAATTGAATGAGCACTTCTCACTTTTCTATTTGATCATTCCACTACTTTATTTGTCACCCATTCATTTAATACATGCACTTTATTTGGCAATTTCATTGCTTCATTTCCATTATTCAAAAAGAGGCTCCGGAAACTCATATACAACTAATAATTTCTTGAGACTTGTGAATAAGTTGTTTTTATCTAGTTCAAATTTGAAATTATTATATTGAACTGAAAACTATAAATCATCATATGATATATATATATATATATATATATATATATGTAGTTATTTTTAATTTGTCTTTGAATCTTATAAGTGATACAAATTATCATTATAAATTTCGTTATAAGGCCAAAGGCTAAAGAAAATATCAATCTATGGCATTAGTTACTCATGAACTTATTCAACTCAAAAAATAACTTCAAGAACTCGGATTTGAGGTGTAATATGCAAATAACACTCATTTCTGGCAATCATGCGTGCTACATATAACCTTCAATTCAATGTTCATGAGAGAGAGAACCAAAAACATTGACATAAATTGTCATTTCAATAGAAAATATCTCATCTAGACCCTAGAGGCAACACCATTCACTTGATTAATTCTAATGACAAGCTAGTCTTTGAGTGGTCCTTAGATAAGTACATACATATGCAACAAGCTTGATGCATATGACATGTATCTCTAGCTTGAGAAGGGTAGGAAAACATGCAAATAATATCCAGATTAATTGTAATGTTTACAGTAATTAGGATAATTGCATAGATGTAATTATTATAAGTCTATATAACTCAGATCCATATGTAATCTACTATCATATGTCTCATTTTTTCTCTTTCCATATAGAACTCGTACCAAAGCATGAAGATTAAAACTTGACAAAACCAAATACCCCATGGAAACAATGCATAGACACAGTGACAACTGCTAAATTTTGTTTTTGGATACTACTTTACTATTTCCATTCGAAAGGTAGAAAGAAGTCTAATATTTATACGAAGCACAAATACTTCAATTTGCACCAAGTATCCGTGTTTAATACATATTTGATACCAATACCAATACTTCATCAATTTGTTTCACAATCTGATAACCATATTTTTTAGTACTTCACAAATACAGGTTGGTGAAGTCTCCAAACTTTTAAAGGATTTATATTCAATAAAACTACAAGAAACATATAAGTACGTGTAATAGAGAAACATAGAAACGTTGTCTCTTCATAAACCAAAGACGAAAATTGTTCTCTTTATGTATTATTTTAAAAGTGTAGTGAGATAAAGAGTGTTATTCCTATACGCAAATGATAAAGAGGAATTTATGATGACAACAATTTATAACTTTTTAATTTTGGCAATGTGATTGTAACATGGATTTGCCCAATTTCAGTTATATATTCATTGTGTTTGATGAACTTTTATACATGTTTAAACATGTATCTTGCACGGACTATATACTTTTATTTCAGAATAACAGCAGCAGCATCATATTGGATATCCGATATTTGAGCTCATAGCTTATGTCCAAAAAAATTGAGTCCATAACAGAATTGTCCTTTTCGTGAATGTAAAGTAATTTATTATCATTTTTGTGAACTTTTTCCTCTACCAAATAAAACTACCACATTAACCATTTGGACATAAACAGGCCAAAAGGGATATGAAAATAAGAAATGTTTCCTACTTGATACCAAGAAATAGCCAGGGCACTTGTACAGGTGGACTCCCACTTGTCTTTGAAGGGAATAAATAGGCAAGTGCTACTAAAAGTAGAGATCAATAAAAAAGATACAAAAGTTACAGCCCTAGAGCTAAAAGGGTCTATGCTTTGTGAAAAAATAAAACAGCAGGAATGTACAGGTATATATCGCTCTTGCAAAGTTACCACTAAAAAACAAAAACCTTCCATGTGGTTGATAACAAACCTGACAATATAGAAATTCAATAAAACTTGTATAATTGGATATCCATTGAATTATTAAAGATAATGTTTGCAAGTAATGTTCAAAGTCCAAGAAAACCACCTGTAAGTGTTTTTAAGCATAAAAGGTTGTGTGCATCACGATGGATTGCAATTTAGGGGACCCGACCAGTACAAAATTTCTATCCATGTATGTGTATAAAGCACATTATAATAAAGTAAGATTACCTGTATTAAATTTTTCTGGGAGTGTGTCAAAATAAATTTTGAATTTTGAATCACTGTTGTACTTTTCTTTCATACTCCATAATAGCAATATTGTCTCAGATGATATGCCGTCAATTTCTTTCAAGACACCATACTGAATAGGATAAAGGCAATTATCAGTTATTAAGAACATAATAGAGTGGTGAACATATGACATTTCCTACTTTCTATTTATTTTAAGAAAAAATTACAACTACAATGGCTGTGCATGTCTTATCAAATAAGAGAGATCGGAGTTCAACTATATAGTCAGTCTTTCCAACAGAGAGAGAGTGCTTACATTAAAGGATGGTCACGTTAACTAGCATCCTACAAGACATTATTTTACAATGCAAGAATTAATGAAATGCAGATATAAAATGGGTTTTTATATTAACTCTTCAATAATGTAGCACCGTGTTGAATGAAAAGCAGGTAAAGGATAATTTATTATCATTCAATAGTTGTTTGCAACAAAAGGAAATTAATCCACCATAGGTTTCTTAAAGAAGTTTTAAATAAACTATTTTCACTTTTTTTCAACAAGGAAACGTACCATTTGAGTTTCATGAATAAGCTCCTCAGAAATGATAATGGACACAGGAATTTCCAAAGCAATATCTCCAACGTTTAGATCTTTCCTTGCTATTGCACCTCGACCAGCTCGTTCAGTATCTGTGTAGATTTTAGGGGGGAAGAAATTTGTATTATAGATGTTAAAAGGAAAGGTAATATTTGAACAAAAGGAAAGAAAGGCACACTGAAACTTACAAGCTATTTTTAACTGTGTCTTTACGCCATTGCTTTCACCCCATTCTATCAGGCGTTCTTCTTGATCACAACTATGGTCTTTTTCAACTACTCCCTTCACACTGTTTTTGTCCCCCAAATCAGTAATTAAATCAAGAACTGTTTGGCGTAACCCTTGCAGGATATTTGTATGGAGATGTGTACAACTAGAAAGTGATATGTCAGTGAGCAAAACAATTGAATTGAGAGCCTCCAACTCATTCCTGGGACTGTAAAATTCCTTTGCTGTGCATACGTCCTCTTCAGCAAAATAAAGTTCCAGCTGCAATTCAATAAATCAGTTAATTCATGACTTGTTAACGTCCTAAAAGTGAAAAGGCGAGTAGAAAAAAACAAAAAAACCACGGTCTAATTTATTTCAGTTTGCTCGTTGAATAGACCGAGACGATAAGCTTATTACATAAAGATGTGTGAAAAATCCGAAGACTACTTCAATCCCTTAACTTTAGTCTGTCCAAATATTGATAAATTGATAATGAGTAAATGTAACTCAGTATATATTACAGAGGTAAAAGGATGTAACCTCATTTAATTGTATGATACGAGCAATCTGAACTAACACCTGCACAGTAGCACTCATCCAGCCAGGTTTTGAAGAACTCCTGAGGTATATCCGTTCTTTGGGACTAAAACCCTTACTTTGTAGTAATTTCTGATAAAACGATGGCATGCAAGTAGAAATGGCTTAGGACTCAAAGATAAATAAAAGGAAGATATTAACATGATAGCTTAATCATTGTGCAGTTGAGCTTCCTCTAAATTTTACACATGAAAATGGAGCAGTTTCTCACCTGATCCTTCACATATTTGAAACTCCTCAACAAAAAACACAAAAGCAAAAAGTCTTATTTTTACCTTCTTTTTGTCAAAGAAAGGATCACTTTCAGGTAATTCAAGAACAATTGAGCACTCCTCGTCAGTATCCATGACTGCAGCCTTTGAAGTAAGACACCAATCACAAGTCAAAAATATAATTGTAATTTAAGCAGAAGTTCCTCATCAGCATTTGTAAACCACAATCACTCACTATCTAGTCATCAAAATGCTAAAACACAAAATCCAAAACTTAAACAATTAAATTTCTACTTATTTTTCATTTCAACATATTCTTGGATAGTTAATTTTCCCCTCGTTTACATGTTTTATATCTATATTAACATTTCGATATAAACCTGATGAGCTGAAATAAAAGTAGGAGAAAAACACTTAAATAGGAAGAGAAAATAACGATGTATTTCTGGCAATAGAACTAGACATAATTCAAAATCACATTCTGATTCATATCTGCATAAGCGAAGTTGAAAATGAATTTCAGCAATCTTTGCCGGTTGTTCGAATTGTTCCATACAGTGAATACGTATTTTCTGTTGACTAGCAATTGCTCAGCAACCAAACATGCACAAATTAAGGTTAGATTCCAAGCAAGATATTACCACAACACGAAAGGATCCAAAAGAAATCGCTCTTGCGTCAGAGAATAGTACGATGCTCGCTTCTTCGTTCTCTTCCAACTGAAGCCGCCAACAAAGCGAGTAAGAGGAATTTGAGCGGCAAAAAATGAGCACGAGCTGGTGACAGTAGCGAAGCACAAAATATAGCCAATTTGAACCTTTGCCCTCGCATCTTCAAAAAATAAATTGATCCAACGGTTAAAAGGATACTATCACACTCATCGTTCGATCCATGAAGTTACAGTAGTTTACGATGGAGCCGCTGCACCAGAAGATAATCCCCACGATAATAGTGATAAACCCACAAACATTTTGGAGAAAAAGAAAAACAATAAACATTGATTTATCCATATCCTTCTTCCTGCACTTCCATAGAAAAAAAAAACGTTTCCCTTTTGTGCAATATACAAAGTAAATGTAATTTGTGAATTGAAATAAAAAATACTTTTAAATTACACAATTTAAAAATTAAAAAAGTTTTTTGATTAAGTAATTTAAAATTTAATTTTTTTAACTCTAAGGTTATTTTTGACTTCAAAAATTCACGACTTAAAAAGTATTTTTCGTTTCTAAATTATATAATTACCTTCCGGTAAATAATCTAGAAAGAGGAAAACAAAATGATTTTTTTATATATCAAAGTGTAGGAAAAAATATACCGAGATAGAGAAAAAATTCCCTTGATCCATTGTGTTCATGGGCTTATGGGCCTATCTGATAGCCCATCTTTTCTGAGTTATTTAGACGGACCCTTTTGAACTTTTATTTATTTGGTTGCACCACAATTTTTTTTTTAATTTAATCCTAAAACTATTTAATATGTTCTATAATTTTAATTTATGGAAACTCTGCCAAAAGATATATATTTTTCCATTGTAGAATGTAAAATACTTGTCTGAAAGTAAAATATTAAAGCAGATTGATTTGTAAAGCATTTCTATGGTATTTTTTTTGAAAAAATATCTAAAATATTCCAAAATTAAGTTTATCAAGTTAAGAAAAAAATAATACGACTAATAAAGACAATACAATAAGTAATTCATAGCATTTAGAATTTCGCTGACTCTCCCAAACAAATATATTCCAACAGATAGGAATAGGTATTTTAAGAAATGAGAATGAATGTTAATAGCTGCAAAATACAATAGCAATATTGACAAATATTAAATGAATATGAATGAATAACTCTGAAAAAATTAACCACCGATTTTGCCGGGAAACTATTAATCTTCTTCTAAGTAGTTCCTAAAGTAATAAAGTTGTTTAAGAAATATTTGAAGTGCCAAGAAGTGTTACAATTTATATCATAAAAGTGACAAAATTACAATGATTAACTGAATGTACACCATTCAATGATTAACCTGCGTACTTAAACAAATAGGATAAAATTTGCATAGAGAGTAATTAAAAATATTAAAATTCAAAAGGACAAATTAAGATGTGCGTTTGTATGAATGTCTTTTGAAGAAGGTGTAGGGACACATGTCCTTTTTTACCAACGGATCCAACCCCACCAACTGCTTTTAGAATGTCCCCTATCCTTTCAGAGTTTCTCTTTTTTCTCTTGGACAAATGATAATTGTTAAGGTGTTGATTGTCCATTTGAATGGACTTCAATAAGTTATTTTATGATGAATTTTTTGTAATTTTTTAGATAAGATTTCATTTTCAAGCACGAAATACTCCATATGAAGAAATATATAACTAGAAAACCATTTTGGGATCTCTATTAAGGTTCTTTGATGATGATGAATATTAGTGATTATCATGAATATTTTGTACTTGTAATAATTAAAAAGATAATTAAACCTGATATAAATTTAAATTCAAAAATTAAAATTAGTAAGTCGGTTCTAAACTTTAATTTCATAGTGAACTTCACGTGCCAAACAAATGGTTATAATTTCTTTTGACCTTTGTTTCTGTTCCACATACAGCAAAGCTGTTATGCCTTTGAATTTTGAAGCTGATGTATATTTATTTATTTATTTATTTCATTTTCGTATTTTTATTTGCTTAGGTTGTGCCTTGCCCATTTTAAGTTGTTTTCTTAATTTAAAACATGTTTTAACGAGTTATTTTTATAAGTATTTTAAATAAAAAATATTTTTTATAAATTAAAATTAATTTTAAAAAATTAATAAAAAAATTAAAAATTAATTTTTTAAAAGAAAAATAACAGCTGGTTTGTTTGAATCAAAATCAATTTCATGATAGATGGGTGATGTTAAAATTTAAATGAATCCTTAAATATTATTTGTGTTTAGAAATTAGTTTGTTGGTTAAGAACCTCTTACATAGTTAAAATGGATACATTTTGTTTGATAGGTTTGTTAGTGTTTGATACACAAGTGAGAAAATTATAAGAGTAAAATACTTGATTAAAAATATGAAAATGAGAGTTTGTATAAGTGAATAATGCTTGTATATAAAAAAGAAAATACAAGCAATAGACAAAAATAACATTATAGAATATTGTAACAGAAAATTATAATATAAAATTATAACGAAAAGATATCAAAGGTATTTCTAAGACCCCATCTCAAGGTAGGTATGGAGATTATGAAATCCCAAATTGAAGTAACCGGTTTGAAAATTGGTCGGATGAAGATCCTTGAGAGATGGAGAAATTTTAAAAAATAGAGAACCTTGAGAAATAGAAAACCTTGATTTTTTTTAGAGCTTCGATAAGAAAGAAATATAAAAGAATAAGTAAGAAATAAAGGGTGAGAAGAAGTAAAACTCATCATGGATAAAACGACAAAGAGAAGGTAATGATGATATATGTGAGAGGTATATTTCATCTGATACCATATTAGTGTTTGATAAAAGACAAACGAGATAAATTTAGAAGAGAAAATAATCTTGAGAAATTGGAGAATATTTAATTTTATTAGAGCTCCGATATCTAAGAGGTATTCCTCAAAAAATTGTACAATCAAATTTTTATTGCTGAAAAATTGTACAATCAGCTTTCCATGGTTTATAATTAGTGTTATCAACAAGAAAGATATAAAAGAATAAGCAATAAATAAAGGGTGAGGATAAACAAAACTCATTATGAGTAAAGCGACAAAGAGAACAAAGAGAAGTTGACGATGGAAGATGTGGGAAGTATACTTCTTTTAATATCATGTTAGTGTTTTATAAAACACGAGAAAAATAATATTTTAGAGAAAAATAATATTTTATTGAAAATATGAAAATGAAAGTTTGCATAAGGAAATTATAAAAGCATATGACGTGATGTATCAAATAATAGAGAAAGTTTTTATCATGAAAAGAATTAAGATAAATGTTTTAAGTTGTAACAAATGTGTATGTTTAAATTTCTTATATAAAGATAATAGTTGTATTTTGAAAAGGATTCCAAGAAAGTAACAATAAATAAATAAATAAATAAATATATATATATATATATATATATATATAATATAATTAGAAGTAATATAACTGCTAAATATTAATAATGGAAGGTTCAATCCACATCTATATTTTTGGACAGAAAAATAGTTGCCAACAGAATCGGAAACATTTTACACCTATAATGGGGAAAAGAAAAAGTTATTAACGAATCCTTAGAGAAATAAGTTTCATGAAACTATAAAATTAAGTAAAAATATGTCGACAAAATGTACATACGGGAAACTTTAATTAATTAACTTATTGTCAATTATAAAATATGAAATAAATTCAAACAGCATTGTTAGTATTCATCTGTTTTAAAAAATTAGTGCTTTAACAAATGACAGCTATACTTTAAAAAATAAGCAAAACTATGTATTATTTCAACTAATTTGTTGAGAAAGAAAAAAAAAAAAGTGGACATGTACACATTCACTCATTATTTTTAAAGGTGTTTTAATAAGTTATGACTTTAATTTTTCTTAAAATACACCTTACGTGTATTGTTCACTTTCATTTATCTTAAAAAAAATGTAGATTAGAATATTCAAATTTAAGATAACATTTTTGATATCTTTTACTAATTTTATAAAGTGCTGCTTTAAATTTTGCTTTTAAGGTTAAATATATTTTGGACCGGCCATGTGTTAGACGGCTGTATAGGGTGGTTCATTAATAAAAATAGAGATCTAACCCTTAACCAGAATATTTCATAACTATCAAATCTTGTTCAATTTAATCAATGACCATAAAAAACAAAAAATTCTTAACGTTTTAAAACTTATCTCAATTAAGCACAAATATTAAATTATATGTAAATCGTTGCAAAGTAAAAATTTAAAGAAAACTAAAACTTCCAAATAATTGATTTGATTTATCCGTTATAATTATGAAGAGAACAATGAGATATGTCAAAGTGAGTCAATCCGACTTATACAAATTAGCTCACCACGAATCGGATTAAAAATAAGTAAATTTAGATATGTCAAAATGAGTTTTAATTCATGAATCAGTCCGACTCGAATCCATAATAGATTGAATTGACTCACGGGTTGAAACTTATTTTAACGTCTATAGGGAACAAGTGTTCTTAACATGTCTTGATGCACCTAATTGATAAATATGAACGTCTGTTTTATACAATAATCGGAGATAATAAGAAAAAGATTTGAAAAAAGAAACAGAAACTACATTACACGCCAAAACATCCCAGTCGTTTCTGGTGAAGAATCCTTTGTTTTGGCAGCTTGCCATTATTTTTGAAAATGCCAACCATGCATAACTCATTTTCAAAATTCCATTTATACTTTTATCATTCTACAAAACCTTCACCATTCAATTCGTGCATGGTCCCCGAGAGTATCTGATTCTTTGTACTCCCAAAGAAAGAGGTGGATCGATGAATGCATCCAACGGTTGCAATAGTGAAAAAACAAATTCACTTGTTCTGATTCTGTGGAGTTTGAAGGAATCAGGTATTTTGATTCTTGTCACTTCCTTTTCTGCAGAGAATTAACTAGTGGCCACCATTTCTTTTAAGCCAAAGGGACATAGAAAAAGAGTGCAGCATATACCGAAAGAACATTGTAATTAATGTAAATTAATGAAAATACAAATTCACGGATTGCATTATTTGGTCTAAGATTCAGCTAAAATCTGAAATGCATCTGAAAGTAAGATTGTTGTATGTGAATAAGTTGGGTCCGTTGAAATTATTCGGACTTTTTGTATGGAAAGAGAGAAAGTACGGATAATTTTGTTGGGTTAGGAAGAAAGGCAAAACGAAATCACATCCATTCTATTTGGTTTTGGTGGGGCATCATATATGCCTCAAAAGGGAACCATTAGAATAAAAATCTTTGCATTGATCTCAAACCGAGAAAATGACACCAAAACGCTGAGAAAGAGAGAGAGAAAGAGTAAAAGCAAAAAGGACTTGTTAGCATACATAGCAGCGTCCTTGTTTGCTCCTAATGTTATTTCACTACCAATGGACACCACCAAAAAGTAGAATTCTGAAACCAACATGTGTTTTGCTTGCATATATGAGTGTGTGGTCGTGTTTTATTCTAAGTGAGTGAAAGTGGCACATGACTTATTTATTGCTGTTTTCGAGTGATTCACAAAGACCTCACTGTGTTTTTAGACCAATGCCTCACTTCATCACTTTCACTCAATAATTAATTCCTATTAATCACTCATTTTCAATTCCTGCAAAACTTCAGGTTGCAGAAACAGCTATAAGCGAAACAATACAACTGGTTTAGTTACAGAACTTGGGTGATAAGTTTTTATTTCCAGTGTCTACTTGGTTATTGTAAAGGAAAGATAATTATTAAATTGTTTTCTTGGGTATATTTTTTCTCTATGGAAAATGAATTTTTACCAACCAAATTTTGATAACTTTTTTTTATAATTTAAAATAACATTTTAAATGACTTTCTATTTTTTTTTATATTTCAAAATTACTTACAAAATACTATTTTAAATTATAAAAAAAAATTATTAAAATTTAGTTATCAAAATATCATTATTTTTTTTATTTATTTATGAAACTTATACAAATGTTTTTTATTTCAAAATTTACTTGTATACAAGCTGCTCTATAAAAGTTATGTCAACTTATGGTCTAATAATTGTTGAAGGATGATAATACAATGTTTTAATGTAATATAAAATTATAGATTAAGTAAATAAATTGGTTTTTAGGCAACTTAAATTATATAATATTTTTGGATTTGATTTTTTTTTTATCGGGAGTTTATTGTTAGATTTTAGGATAGTCAAAATTTAGTCAAATTTTACATTTTAAAATAACATTTTTAGATTTTCTAAAAAACAGACTGGTTTGTCAACCACATTATAGGAAGATAAACTTTACAAAAATAGTCTGTTCAAAATGCATAATGCAAGTTTTATCTTAGATACTTCTTTCCTATATATTATTTTTTTTTCATATAATTGCTTATACATTTATCTGTTACATTAATTTTTTAAATATCTTTAATCAGTTTACATATTTTTATGAAAAAAAAATATAATAGCTTAAAATAATGATATAAAGTTTTTTCTGCCATAATATGTTTCAAAAATATGAGTAATCACCAATATTTATCTGATAATATTATAATAAAAAATATTAACAAATTTATTAATATACATTAATTTAACTGATTTTCATAAAGGTTCTGAAATAGATTCCTTAAATAGGTACAAAGAGAGAAACTTTTTTCTGTTTTCAAATCTAGAAAACAGACCCAACCCGAGGAAGAATCAGGAACGTTTTTATGATGAATTTAACTTTTCAGATACTTTTAATATAAAAATTTATCAATCGTTGAAAATGAATCAGAATAGGTGAGCTTTTTGATCTTTTGAATGTTGAACATGAAAGTAGTGTAATAACAGTCAACTATTTTGAATTGTTTTCATTAAATTTAATCAGTGAATTTATTCTTAGTCACTAAGTAAGGAACATGGGGTAAAACTTTGTCCGTTGAAGAAAAATCGCCGCCATATACACCTTAGACTTTTGACGATGGTGAGAAAGGTTCTTTCTTTCTCTCTGGTCAAAATATTTTATTTTGTATTTTTAAAATAAATTTTAACAAATACACACGAATTAATTTTTGTGTAATAATATAAAAATAGTTGGTGTTAACTTATCTCTCCAAACATAAAATTGAATAAGGGGTTGAACATAGGACCATTTACTCGCTTATTTAGAAAAGACTATTTACTAAAAAAAAGTCGCATACTATAATTTAAAATAAAACAGTTAAGTTACCCACACTCTTATGTCAAATCTGAAAAATCTGAAGCGTGAGCCTTGAATTAGGTCCATACAAGTCTAAATAAGGGTCAAGTCCATAAATAAACTAAAATTGTAATTAATATTCTATAAATAAATATAGGTAGATCTCAGTAATTAAAGATACACAATTTATTAATACTGAAAATTAAAATTTGACTTTGAGACTCTTGTTGACTTGATAGTTTGAGTTATTTTTACGATAGTTGGAGTCATTTCTATAAATAACCTTCAAAATGTCTTCTCCAACAACAAGATACGAAGTCATATCGAACAAGATCAAAAATTACCCATCCAAAAAATTTCAAAATTGAATAATGCAAGTTTTGTGTCTCATTATAATCTTTTATTGTTTCTGCAACAACAAACAAGTTTTAGAGTTAAGTTTAATTTAATTAAAAAAATACAGTAATTAGTCTCAACAAACTTAATTGAGTTATTATTTTTAAATTATGTAATTCAAATTAACCTAATTTTAGTCGGATCATGTTCAATTAAATTATCAATTTAATTAATAAGAAAAAATATTTCAAGATTAAAAATAAAGAAAAATAAAAAATCTAATTTCACAAATTTAGAATAATTTGTCATACTTAAATCACCTTAAACTAATATTTTTAAATAATCACTTCATATATATATATATATATATATATATATATATATATATATATATATATATATATATATTAATGCATACATAAATCAATTATGTCACTTTTATTTTATACAATAAAAAAAATTGGCTAGTACAATTGTAATGACCAAAATAATATATCAAAATAAATGAAAATTTAATGTTTAATATCTATGTAAAACAAATAGAGTTTATTCACACCTCACACGAGCGACTTTTCTTCTTCCTAAAGTGTACTATGTCACCTTCACCTTGCAATGAATAAGAAGTAGGAACAATCACATTCCTTAACCACCAACAATACTGACTCTGTCTTCGCACTTGAAGAAAAAGCTTTGGACGTGCTAGATTCAAAAATAGGATTGGAGACCGAGCACATCTTGTTTCTATCAATATCTCATGGTTTCACAGTACATAAATCTTCACGTCTCAATCATTTTGGTAATTTATTATACTTGATGTTTGTTAATAATCCAAACCTAAGTAAGTTGAAAGTCTCACTTTTAAATAAAAATAACAATATAATAAAATATCTTATTAATGACCAAATTTTAGAAATAAAAATAATTAGTCAATATAATAATTAATTTAGATATCAATTTATAAATTAAAAATTATTTATAAATTGATATCTAAATTGATCATTATAGTTAATTAATCTCTGAATTTGTCACACCATAATATCTATTAAGGTTGTAACTACTACAAACAAAACTGGTAAATGAATTTGTTCTTATTTGTGACCAATTTAGATATCAATTTAATCAATTTAAAGATCAATTGTTTTGGTAGTTCATATTAATGACTAATCTAGAGATCAATTTACTGTAGTGACCAACTTAATAATGATTTTAGTTATCAACAAATTTTAATTTATAAATTGATATTCAAATTGGTCATTATAATAATTAATTATTTTTATCATTAGTCACTAACACAAGATTTTCTTATAATGTAAAAAGTGGAGAAATATATAAAAAATAAAACCATCAAATATTAGGTCTTAAAGTTTTATCACGAAAATGATATCAAAAGTTTGTGTAAAAAACTCGAAATGTGATCAATCTTAATAAAAAAAAAGAGTTAAGTAATAAATATAAAAAATAAACCCACAAACATTAAACATCAAACCTTAAAATTTAATGTTGTAAATAGTGTAAAAATCTTGATATGAACAACTTATGTCTAAGATGCAGTGAGTCTTCTCGGTGTTTTCTAATAAAAGAATTTCAACTATATCTTTCAATACATTGTGTTAAACATATCCTGCTAGAAACTTAAACGTAACTTATCAAAAACATATAAAATATCGTCCTATCAAAAGTAATATAAGAATTCATCCTGAACTTGTTTATATCATTACGGTTTGTTATCCTTTATAATAATATATGAGTATGATACATGGCTTATTAGAACCACAAACTTAATTGATTTTTAATTTATTTTGTCCAATTTGATTTCACTATTAATAAAATATTCACTCAAATCACTCTTATATTTTACGTTGTGTTTGAATTTAGGTGTGTTATTGAAAAAGTACATTCCGTTGATTTGAGTTGATTTACAGGTAAAAATGAAATTATTTGGATTAAGGAAAAAAATGGTATGATTTGAGTGAATTTAAGTAGAAAGTTTATGGAAATTTGTATATGATGTGATTGATAAAATTTAATAAATTATAATTTTTAATACAATAAATTGTAATTACCATTTTATAAGAAATGATATTAAAATAAAATTAAAAATGTTATTTAAAATTAGAAAAATATAATTTATTATATTATCATTAATAAATTATAATAAATTATTATTATTCTCAATGATAACTTGAAATAATTTATAATATAGACTATTTAATTTTTATCTCCATGTTTAGTTAAATTTATTTTATTTTATATAATTAATTTATTTACAAAATATATTTATTTGAATAATAATAATTATTATTCTATAATACTAATTATTATTGTAATTATTAAAATTTTAAAAAATAGTAATTAAATATATATGTATAATTATTAATATACACACATATATATATATATATATATATATATATATATATATATATATATATATATAAAAGTAATAAATACAAGTAAATTAAATTGTTAAACACATGAACAATAAAGTAATTTCAATGTGATTTGTTGTCTTTTCCTGCATTTCTCTTCATTTTAGAGAGTGCTAAAATCTGCAACTCATGTACAAATCCGTCCTCTTAAATCAGTACAAATAAGTGGAATCAACACGTCTACAACTCACTTTTCATGTGCATGAACAGTACTCATGTGAATCAAAAGACAACATTAAAGATTTCAACAATTAGGGATGACAATGTGGACTTGGTTTGACAGACTGGTTTGCAATCCGCCAAAAAAACGCAGAGTGGGCCGATATATTAAGCTCACTAGTCTGCAAAAGTTTGACCCGCATAGTGCACAACTCGCATAAAAAAAATTTGCACTTATGTATATCGATTAATTTTCTTCTCGACTTCTATATGAACACAAATTCTTATATGACTTAAAAAGACAAGTATAATGTATTTTTGAATGTGCTAAAATTTGAAGAATACGTTGTGTATGGCAAAGTACGAATATGAATATGATAAAAATTTTGAATTATAAATTTATCATTCACCTCTCCAAAAATTTTGCTTAATTTTATGAATTTGTTAAAAAGTTTCAATTTATTAAACATAAAAATTTTATCATAAAATTAATTTTTTTTTTTGAAAAAACAGGTTATCCTACCAACCCACATTTATATAAAACAGGTCAAATTTTTCAATCCACATTAAAAATACGGACTAGGACCGGTCTGATCCGCATTTTGCATGCCAAGTTTTTGAACCGACACAACATTGTCACTCCTCTCAACAATGTGACCACTTTTTCCTCCGCGGCAGTAAAATTGTTGACAAGTAACAATATTACTTTTAATTTAACACATGAAAGGGTAGCATTGTAGTATTTAAAATAAATAGAAACTTAATTGAACATTGAAAGAGTCATATTGTTACATTTTTAAAACAAAGAAATTTGATTGATTTTTTTTAGCAGAGAAATCAAATTGAATAAAACAAATAAATAATGAGACCAAAGGGTAATTAAGTGTATGCATATATTATTTTAAAATGAAATTAAAAATAGTATTAAAAGGGCGAAATGCTTATTAATGAGTAAACATCCATTGAGCACATTGGTCTTTTTATTATGATTAGTTATTAACTTTGTGAACAAGTTCTTATTAAGTGTTAAGGTGTCATGTTTCTATCGTTACTGGCATTTCTCTCTGTTATTCATATCAAATAAACCCGAGTGGTTGGATTTGAAAAGTTTCCACCTTATAGAATACCATTATGTTCCAGCTTCACCTACCAACAAAAGGAGAGGATAAGGTACAAAGTCCAACTAAATTCAAATTTTGTTTGTAAGTGTCCTTTTGATACTAATAAAAAAATATTTTTTATTTGGAATGCATTGAATTAAATAAATATATATATTAATGTCAGCACGTGGTATGTAAAGGTTCTGAAGGTTAAGAAAGAGCGAGAAAATTAAATAAGGAGGAAAAGCATTTACGTGTTCTAAGCATAACATATGCAAATAATAAAACATTTATTGCGGATGATGTAAAGAATTGTAATTATTGCTTAAAATATTAATGTAAATATGAACTGTCGTATAGATTGTATATATTAGAAAATTAAAAATATTAATTTGATTTTATTTAAAATAAGGAATAAATTGATTTTGGGAAGGGTGGGCCTCTTTCACTTAAAAACAATCATGTATTAAAAGGTCATAGAAATCTTTAAAACACAATAAAGCAAAAACGTACATTAAATAGATAAATGCTTACCTCTGATACTCATGAATGCATGTTATGTGCATAATAAGAATTTGAAGTTTAGAATGGGAAAAAAAAACTTTCAAGAAAAGTAAACAATGTCTTTATGATGATTTTATGTGGAAGTAATAATTGATGGTGTTTTAAAAAATGAGTGTGATATTTAAGTTAGAATTATAAGTGCGTAATAATTGTATTAAGTTACAGTGTAGTTATATAGATAAATGCGATTAATAATAATTGGGTGTGAGTTGATTTCATTTGATGTTATAATAATTGAAAGGTTGTTGCATGTGAGAGTTGTGGGAACTTACCCTTGAGGCAAGGTGTGATCTCTTTAGGCTTTTGTTTTTTGGTACATTCCCTTTTTCTTAAAGTACACACCACTAACCTCATAGCCTTTACAACTCAATATCAAAATCAACAACCAAATATTGTCAACTTTTTTTTCATTGTATGAGAAGACTTTCTAGTTGCTTTTGTGCCTCTATACCCTCCTTTTCCGAACACAAAATCTCCCTATTCATCACTTCTTTTCCATCCATTACCTCTCCTCTTATTATTCTAATCCTATCCAAATCCTAATCAAATTTCAACTCCCATTATCCAATCACGCACAGACACGTGTGCATCCAAAAATAATGATGTAAATACTCTATCAGTGAAATGTGAAACACATTTATTATATGTGTATGTTGTTAAATTTGGGGTAGGTGATATAGCGCACAAGTGAAGTAGTATTAATTGTTCTTAATTTTGGTAAGCCAAAGAAGCAGAATTAAGTAACATAAGCTTAGTAAGTAGTATTGAGCATTGTGATGAGAGTTGGGTTAGAATAAAGAGAGTTTTGGAATGCATGATTAAAATTTGTCATTAGGCAATAGTCCTACCCTACTTATCACCATTATTCCCTACAAGTCCCATCAGGTTACCAACCTTTCCCATGCCATGTGCACCCAGGTGTTCACCAACATCCCAGCTGGCTCCCCAACCATGTCAGGGTGTAAAGTCCTTCCCACACCCAAAACAAATCTTCATCTATCTCGCGATGCAGATAACTTTCCCTACATATCTAAATAGTAAAACCACTCCATTATTATTATTTTTTTCAAAACTAAACCATACACCGGTCTCTCAAATTAGAGACCCTAGCTAAGCTTCTCCACCCTTCAAAAATTCCCTTCACCTTCGATATTGGACATTATACTCAATGTATTCATTCCATTCTATTATTATAATTATCACTTCACCTTCTCTTCTTCCTCTTCCTCTTTGCAATTGTCTTCAATTTCTGACTCCTCCTTAGGACTCTCGCTGTCCAAAGCTCTTTTTTCTTGCTCTTCTTCTTCCTCCTCTTCTACCCCATTTTCCCCTCTCATCAGAACCCCACTCTTCTCGTTCATCTCCGCTCTCACCTTCAGCGTTTCCAACAGTTCCTCCACCGCCTTCTCCTTCTTGCGCCTGTTCTTGATCAATACCTCGCTGATATCCGCTGGAGTCATACGCGCCACGTCCACCACCTCCTCCAACTGCTTCAAGATCGTCTCCTCCAGCTCGCACTCTTCACACCCCAGGTAGTTTTTCAGCAGGATCTTCAGCGCCGGGAACGAACAGTAACTCATGAAAATATGCATATCCATTCTCCCACTCCGTAACAGGGCAGGGTCCAGCTTCTCAATGTGGTTGGTGGTAAACACGAAAATCCTCTCACTCCCGCAACAAGACCACAGCCCATCAGTGAAATTCAACAACCCAGACAGGGTAATCGTGTTCCCACCTTCCTCACCGCACCCACCGCCGCCGCCGCCGCCACCTCGTAACTCCGAATCGTAGTAACTCCTCGAAGCGGAAACCGAGGTGTTACCTTTGTTGTTTCTGTTGGTGAGGTTGATAGAGCAATCAATGTCCTCAATCACTATGATGGACTTGGAGCTGGTTTTCATGAGAAGCTTCCGGAGTTCAGAGTTGTTATGCACCTCTGTCAACTCCAAATCATAGATATCATAGCCAAGGTAATTGGCCATAGCAGCAATCATGCTAGATTTACCAGTCCCGGGAGGGCCGTAGAGAAGGTAACCCCTCTTCCAAGCCCTCCCAGTCTTATGGTAGAAAGACTGTCCATTGGCGAAGTCCTGGAGATCCTCCATGATCTCTCTCTTCTTCTGAGGGTCCATGGCCAATGTGTCAAAGGTGCTGGGGTGCTTGAAGGGCACAGATTCCCAGGGGTGGCCCCGGGAATCCAAGGAACCGCCTCTGGAATTGGTGTACAAAAGACGATCCTGGTTCTTCCTCCTGATATCGCTGGCTTTCTCCATAATGTAATCGAGGTAGGAATTGAGGACCAAGGCCTTGTCTTTCTTCTTGATCCGGAGCGTGAAGCCACGCTTCTCGTCGGGGAGCGGACGCCAGGAGAAGGTCTGGGCCTGCCTCTGCGTGACCACGTGCTCCCAGAGGACGTTGACGCCGTTGAAGGTGTCCACGATGCTGTCATTGTTGGCGAGCCCGAAGGTGAAGCCGCTGGAGTTGACAGCGCGTGTGAGACTGAGGCGGTTTCCGGTGATGGAAACGGAGGAGCTGAGGTAGAGCTGCACGGCGTTGTAGAGCTCGTTGGTGTTGACGCCGTCGATCTCCGTTATGTCGAAGTAGCAGTAGGAGGAGAAGCAGTGGAAGATCCGGTTGAAGAGCTTGACGGAAGCGAAACGGAGCTCCGGTGGGAAGACTGCCTGGAGGATGGTTTGACAGAAGGCAAAGACACCGAGAAGTGAGGCGAGAGAGGTCCAATATTCTCTCATTTTTTTCCCCTCTTGTAACAGACGAGGGAGGGTTGTAGTTTGATGGTAGTGGTGTTGGGTGTATATATAGAGAGAGTGAGAAGAGGTTTGAAAGGTAATGTGATGGGAAGAGAGTAGTGGGTGGGCCAAGGAAAGAGGATTTAAGTACAGAGGAGAGAGAGAGAGAGAGAGAGAGAGAGAGAGAGAAAGAAACAAAAAGGGTTTTGGAATTTTGGGTTGGGAAGAAAGCAGAAAACAGATATGGGGCCTAATGTATTGGGTTGGGAGGTGGAGTTGGAGTGCGTGTGTTGAGTGTTTAAGCTACACTACAGGGCTTTTGAAAGGATTCTTTTTCTCCCTTTACACTAATGTGGAAATTTTATTTTCAACTTTGCTGCTGCCAGAGATGGATGGATAGATGGATGGCTGACCATCACTCTGAAATGTTATCAGAATGCTCTTTTTCATATCTTTCCTTACAATTCGACAAGAAACTATGTTGGAAAGGGAACGATTTACAGCTGGTTGCACCCATGTCAACAACGACTGTGGGTTAAAAAACCTTCACATAATTAGAAACACCCCAACACACCATTGTTGTTTCTATTATCATTATTATTTCAAAACACTTACCTACGTACCTGAATCCTGATGCTGATAGGGATATGTCATATGTGCATGTGAGTTTTTGCAGGAATTAATTAGTAGTAAAACCGAGAAGATCATGTACCACTAGCTTTGGCTTTGGGGTATACTGTCAAATTTCATTTCATGTACAAGATTAATAAGAATAAATATAGGGACCCCTGTCTATATAGCCCAAGCATTGATTGGGAATATGACCCCACCATCAAACTCTTTCTCACATGTAAACACCATTATTTAACTAATTCTTCTTTTTGTTTCTCAAACATTTATTTGCTTTGGAGTATTATCTTTCCTTTCATATATTTCTTCTGACTACAAATTAATGTAGTTGCTTGTCAGTTGAGAAAAGATTGAGGAAGTAGTTAATTGAGGGAATCAATATGGAAGGATTCGAAGCCATTTGGGGAGCATAAAAGAAGGCTTTCTTTAATCTCAACCCATAACAAGTGTCCGATTCACAATGAGTCCAACCTTATGAATACTTTGTTGGTACTAGTAAAACACTTCTTTCCTTTCTTTTTCTTTTTTTCTCCCTTGCCACCCGCTCTCTATAAAAATACGACAAAACACAGAATCATAATTTCTATCCAAATGTTTTCATAAAAAATGTACTGGTAACGATGCTCATTGGTTATTTTTTAAAACAAAAGTGTCTTATATTCCATCAAATGTAGATGGATAAATGTTATTGGTTTAAATAAAAACACGTGTATTGCTTCCTGCAAAGAAGGATTCTTAATATATATCCTCCTTAAAAACAAATAGTCGCTCACACTGTGTAAATCATTTACACAAAATTTGTATAAAATGGTCATTTTTACGAAATTAAGATAATTTTGTTGTGTTTCACATACATGTTATTTTGAATAAAATTCTCTAACTATATATTAATAGGAAATTAGGAGGTACGTCTTTGCACGGAAAAAGTTTGTTTTATTTTGGAACTCAGGTTCGAGTCTTTCATGCATATATTTCTTCAGTGGAATGGGAAATTTGGAACTATTGAAACCGATGACTATATAAAAGGAAAAAGAAAAATAAATTCCTTGGTGAAACTGATTTAAACTGATACAGACAAGTACTATTTATCCTGGGTGAAACTGATTTAAACAATAATTTATGAATGATTGATTGGGAAAACTCATATAAAAGAAAAGAACACAACCAAAATCATGGTTTTCATTTGAGAGAGTGCTGTGCATTCAGAGACAGTGCCATTGAGAAGTAATAATATGGATAAAAAGGTGTATAAGATATGACAGGAGTGAGGGTAAAAAGAGTTTATTTAAATTGATTATTAAGAAAGATGGGTTGTGCATTTGACTAATTGTGTCTTGTTTTTAGTTGGATTGGGTACGAAAAACAATCGAGTATGCTTTTTGAATCTCTAAACTAAATTCATACTTGTGTTGTTCTCTATTATATCTTGACATGCTTATCCAGAAAAAGTGCAAAAATCCAGTGTGTTTTTAACAACTCAAAAATTCAAAACACCGTTTAATAATTATTAATTATCACATGTCTATTTAGCATTAATAAGATATTTTAAAATAAATTCACATTTATAATTCTTATATTAAATAATAAAATACTAAAAAAATATTAAAAAAAATCTCATGATTATTTCAAGATATAAACTAGAAACTTAATACAATTCTTTTTTTCAAAACTATATTTTATAATCGCCATAATATTTCTATCATACTCCTTCATTTTTCCATCACAACTCTTGTGTTACTATTAACTCTTATATCTGCTTACATATATATTGAATATACCATCATAGCAAAAAGAAAGGAAAGCAAGAGAACACACAAAATGCAATGATAAGTTCATTTTTACAAAATAAATATTAATCTAAATATATTATATCTTTTACATAGGCTATATAATTAAATATTTGAAATTTATAAAATATCAAGTAAGAGACCAAATATCAAATATAGAATTATCATAGTACATTTTGACTCTTGCTTCTTAAAGACTAGTATATTGAATGGACTTGTGAGACTCTGTATCTGCCATAATGTCCCTCTACTCCTCCATCTTAACAACAATAACTCAAGTGGAACAATCATATAAGTCATTCATTACCCCATTATTGACAGAATTAACTTCACTATTGAGTATGATCTTGTTTTATATCATACTGTCTGCCATGTGAAGCCTCCTTCGACTATACCACTTAGTTATCATCATTTATACGAGTCATATACTAGTAGAGTCAAGATAGTCTCACATCACAAGTTCCTTTCAATACACTTAAAATCATCCTAGATTATCATTTCCCCTTGAAAATAGCTAATTTGACAACTCAACACTAAAAATCTTTGCATATATACATGCATTGTCAAATATATGGTAATACATCCATAATCACACAGGAAGCACACAAGAAAAACCATTTAGAGAAATATAAACTCTTCCTTCTCACAAGATAAAGGTCACGAGTAAAATCATCTTACTGCATCAAAGTCATTCAAGCAACCATATCCACAAAAACCATTGAATCACACATTTCACAAAAATCATACTCATTTCCCAAAATTTCTGCTACAACTTTTCCAGCATCTGTTTATACAAATGTCATAACACTCATAGTAGAAATCACAAATTAATTTATCTCATCCAGCAGTTTTACCCACACTTAATAATTACAAATCGCAAACAAAATTTTCTTCCTTTTACAACAGTTTTAACTTTCTCTGCACAAAAAGAAAATCACCATCACTGTAGACATTCATTATAATTTTGTTTCTTTTGGAGAATTTTTCAAGTTTTATCAACATTCACACACAAATATCAAGCCCCTATTTTGTACTTCAACAGTGAATCATTAAATTTGCAAAGAAAACAATTTTCTTTACCTTATAGTCTTGACCTAACACTATTCTTTTCTCCCTAAGTATCTTTTCTTCCTAAATAGCTCCACACATTAAAGCACTTCATCTACACAACAAAAGATCCAAATGACAATCAATACACAACATTAGGGTTTCAACCAAAGGAAGATTCATTAAAGGCGAATGGAAGTAACATGCAAAGCAAAAAGGATTGCATGTAGGAGAAAACAGATTATTACATATAAAGAATGGAAAAATTTTTGAACTCACCATTAAGAAAAATTGAATGGGGAATATGATAGAGTTCTTCGTGTAGCTTACTCTAGTGGCAGTGAATCTTCAAAAAGATTATAATTGAATCAGAAATTTATGGTAGAAAAAGAGGATTGTTAGAGAGAAAATAGGGCTAAAGAGAGGAAGAGACTTTTTAAGAGAAAATGAGATATGAGTTGGGGTTTTAACATGTTTCATTAAAAATGGAATTTTATTCCATGTATAATTGTGTAAGTATTTGTTGCTTTTGATAAAAAAAAAAATGTGAGAAAAAAGAAAGAAAAATAATAATGAAAAAAAGAGAAAATATATTTTTTTTAAAAGAGAAGCAAGTGTAATTTGATTTTTGTATTAAGCATTCATGTGAATATATATATATATATATATATATATATATATATATATATATATATATATATATATATATATATATATATATTTATGATAAATTTATTCACTCTCTAAAATTATCATATTCAATAAATTGATTATAAAATTAATACAACAAAAAATAAGTCATAAATTATATATTATTAATGATTCATGACCTTGAATCCATAACATTATTAAATTGATATTTAAAATTAAAAAAAAAAACTAAATGATTCATGAAATCAAAAACTGTCAAACAATTTTATCTAGAAAATACAGTAAATGTTCAAATTTGTTCCTTAGAGTAAAAAAATAGCTTAACTACTTACTCTTTGTGTGATATTTTTAATTATGCCTATTTTATAATTTTTCCGTACATTTATGAAAGAAACTAAAAGTTAAGAAGATAACATAAATTAGTAAATGTTTTAAATCTATAGAAAGTATTCATATTATTACTTAAAATTATTTATTGTTTATAAATAATTTACATGAAATATATTTGTTCAAAATAAAAAATGTTTATAATTAAACTGACTATACTTTATTCAATTTAGTGAATAAATAATAACTTAATTTTAAAAAATATAATTTATAATTTATAAGTTTTTCATATTCAAAATTGGATATTTTGAGAATTATACTGATATCATAGTTTTAAAATTGATTTAGCCATTCATTACAAATTTGTTCAGATATTAAATTGATAACTTATTTTTCATTCTAATTAAGACTCATTGTATTATAAGTGTAAGCATGTATTTGTATCTAATTTATAAAAAAAAGTTATTATAAGAAAAATATTTTATGCAAGAGTTTAAAGTCTCACACACACACACACATATATATATATATATATATATATATATATATATATATATATATATATATATATATATATATATATATATATTTATTGTTAAAAAGTATTTCAATTGGTTTGTTAATTACATACTATTTAAAAACTTAAAACTTCAGATAAATTTATTTCTTTTTTAAAAAACACTAATTTCTTGATATGTGTATCAAAACAGTTTTCAAAACTCAGGAGAAGGTACAATTAAGGTTAAATCATGGAATCAGTTGTCTAATTTTATTTTATTTTTTTTGGGTCAGAGAAGTGAGGTGAGTGAGGTGACAGGTCTGATTCCACTACTTCCACCTGCTCAGTTAATATTTATTACCAACACATCTTTGTGGTTATGGTTAAAATCTTTATTTTAATACCTGAATGTTAAAAGAGAAACTTTACAATGATAATGTGACAGGACCAAATATTTTAAATATAATATAACATGTTGGGAGGTGATTTAACTTAAAAAAGAAAATCCTACAAAAAAAATTAAAATTTACTTACCTATACAAAAAACATTAAAAATTCTTTAATATAATTTATTTCTTTAAGTTCTTACTTTTTATATATATTTAAGATGAATTTATCTTTAAAAGATACTTTTAATTTATTGTATTTTTTCTTTCGGATAAATTTAGAAGAATTTTTCACCTAGTAGTTATGAATAAAAAAATTACTTATATAACATATAACATAGAAACAAAATATTAACATGGATAACAGATATCTGATAACCGAATCCTGATTTGTGATCGGAAAAAAACTGTTAAAAAAATGTCAAAATTTAGTATCTGTACGTGACTGAGAGGAAAAAAACTAGTTAAAAAGATCAGGCTTCATTTCATGACATGCGGCTTAGTTAAACTTTTTATTTTTTGAAAAGAGATTAAAAAGCTGCAAAAAGAAAAATATAATCTCAGTTATGTAGGAATCGAAGTCTAACTTAACAAAAATCCAAGTATCTATAAAAATATTTCACATAATATAGTATTTGAGTAAATTTAAAATCTAAATGAGCTATTCAAGTAAAATTATGACCTGAAAAAAAAAAAAAAAAAAAAAATAATAAAA
>Ga0214542_1004196_pt1 | contig 28790 bp, 23 predicted proteins | sample CNSS1metaG_FD_160096 | JGI IMG/M metagenome (GOLD analysis project Ga0214542, IMG submission 160096) | Root nodule microbial communities from cowpea collected in UCLA plant growth center, Los Angeles, California, USA - CNSS1 | ecosystem: Host-associated > Plants > Roots > Nodule | place: USA...
GCCATGTTCTACTTTCTCTTAATTACCTACAAAACAAGACAAACAAGGATTAGCATGTTGGTTTAAGTTAATCTAATCTTGGTCAAAGGTCAACTTTGGATCAAAGTCAACAAGTCAACCAAAATAAGTCAACTAGAAACAAACTTAGGGAATTCAAACTAAAGTAATGCAAAACAAAGATAAAGGTGATGGAATAGAAAACTCCCCTCTAGACATGCTTCTAGTGATCCTTCTTGAGGGAGCTTCTAAAGAGGTGGTCACCCCTTTATCTTTACTTTTGGTATAACTAAGTATTATTTTGACAAGTCACTCCCGTCTTATACAAACATAAGGTTTTAGTAATCAACAAATAATGATTTTAGCTCACTAGAGAAGGTAGCATCTTTTGAGGTGTAAAAGAATTTGACTATCTAAACTAGTTTGCTAATATTAACACAATTATCTTCTTACAAAGGCTTTTAAGGCACATAAAAATTTTAATAGAAATTGCTACTTGTGAAATGATTGCTTCGGTTCTTCTTGTCTTATGCTTAAAGAGTCTGTATATAGGCTTCAGAAGATACGACCGATGTAAACCCTTGTCTGTTGTTGAGTAGCTTTTTGGTCACTTAATCATCTTTTTGTTCTTCTTCTCACTATTCTCTATTGATCTTTGACGTAGAGAAGCATTGAATGTGTTTCATGTAACATTAATTACTCTTATCTTCTTCATGGATCTTCTTTGATAGTTAATTATATTTATCTTCGTAGGTTGTATAGCTTTTTACTTCTTTGATTTATAAAAGTGTATGTCGTACTAAAGAAATAACTTGACTAGAGTTGAAATGTGTTTGACATTTTAGGTTTAACACGAATTTTAAGAGATATTTGAATTGTTCTTTGGACCTGAGCACGAATCTCTTCATAATAGATGATAAAGACATTCTCTGCATCCTTAGACTTGACCTTTTAGAACATTTTCATGAATTGTTAGCTTGAAGTCTTTGTCTATACTTATTATCTGATTGATCTTCAATTACCTTTTTAGAGAAAATGGAAATTGGCATAGTACTTTATCATCTATTAGACAAAGCACAAGCACTCTTAATCTAATCAATGTTGGCTAAACACAACTACTTAATACTTTTTCTTGGCCTCTTATGTTTAAGCTCACATTCAAAGCATCTATGTTTTGCATATTTTTTTCTAACACTTTTAGTAGTAATAAATTAAGTTCAATGTACATATTTGCTTTAATTTTGTATTTCTGATTCATCTAACCTTGATCATTATTTGGGCCATAAATATTTTTGTAGATATTAATTATGGCTAATTCTAGTTCCATTTTATGCTAAATCTACATGGCTTCAAATTAGAAAAATGGTTTATTGGATTTAGTGTTCTACACTATTTTTGTATGTTTTCTTGAAGTTGATGCAAATTTACCAAAATTTTGTAGAGAACCCATGGGAGTTAGATTTTCTTTGTATTAGATTAAATTTTTGTAATTGGTCTTACGGACCTAATTAAAGCCCACATGTGGGACCATGTTTACTTCATAGTTTGGAGAATATATAACTTAAATGTGTCTTACACTTGTAAACATAAATCATTTGCTAAAGTTTTAGTTTTAGGAATTCTCTCTTCATCTACCTTTTTTTATCTTTTCTATCAATTTTAGTTTTGACTTTTCCTCTTCATTCTATATTCTTCATTAATGAAGAACTAATTCTTTAGGATCAACTGAATTTTGCATCGATCATTAAATTCTTTGAGTTTTTTATTCTTTTCTATAATTGTGATTTAACACTTTGTGGCTATAATTTCTACTTCTGATTTTAGATTTCCAATTAAGAATCGATTGATGACCTAAATAAAAATGGATCGAAAAATCACCAAACTATTTAAATTGGATCCATTAAAGCCTAATTTCAATAGCTAGGCCAAAAGCTCCATCTAGCATGATCCACACTTTGCACACTTAGCATGTAGTTCAAATGAGGAAGGTGTGACTTGCCACATGGATAGTGATCCACAAATCATGGGAAAGACATTAGCAACATATGCTGAAATTTGCATGAATTCCTCCATTTTTCTTGGTCGAGTTTGGAACCTTCTTCTCTTATAAAGGAGGGCCTCCCCCTTTGTAGAAAGGACTATTGAGTTTAGTAAATTATTATTGAGATCAATCCAGAAAACTTTCCTTGAGAGTCACCTTGGTTAGAGTTTCCTTTAAGATCTCCTCTAGCCACCCTTCCTCTAGGATTGACCTCACTTTCCTTGGCATTTTTCACCACCAAATCTCTTCACCACACTGAGCCTAATCATCCTTCAAACTTGTATCCACACTGTACATCAAATAAAGCTTTCATTATCCTTCCAATCATGGATATGGAGCTTCTTTAAGTGGTATCAAGAACCAACTCAAGCCATGTTCCTCTTAGTTTGAGCTAAGTTTTCAATTCTTTCTTTCTATTTTCTGTGTTGTTCGTTGTATTCCTTTATCGTCTTGTTGTTTTCTATCGTTTACATTGCTCTTACATGTTGAATGTTGATTCATCTTGTTGTTCTTCATTAATTAATCAGTATAAATTAAGTAGGATTCAATTACATGTTCATCAGTGACTGCTTTTTAGTTTTTCAATGCGTCTTTATCATTTTTATTCAATGAATCTACAATAGTTTGTATTTGATTTTGAGCATCTAATTCATGTTGTCCAAGTCATGTGCATCCTTATACGTCATAATTTCTTGGTTTAACCGGTCCAAAGTTTGAATACAAGGTGTTTGATTAAATTCTGTAAAATTTGTCAAATTAGAGAAATGAAATTGATTGAATCATGAGATCAAGATAGATAAGAATTGTTTAGTCTTAATGCTATCCATTTTCACCAAATTGGTAGTCCTTTGAATTTTTTAATTTTTTCTTTTGTGTTCATACTTGATAGTAGATCAATATCTAGTTCATAGAGTTAGATTTTCCTATATGAGTTAAAATTTCCACTGTTTTCAAAATTTGAATATTGTTTCGTCCTTGTGTTTGATTTCTCACAATTTTTTGAAAGTTAAAATTAATGATTTGATTTCAGGATATGTTTGATAAATGAGTTGAGAAAAATATGCAAAAACAAATAAAGAAAAATGCAAAAAAAAATGTAAATGTTTGATTCATGTGTGTGCAACTCTCGGGTTTCAGAAAATCCTAATTGTCTTCTTTAGCCATTTGTGATCATAACCTGTTCTTAATCACTCAAAATTTGTAGCCTTAAAACGTTATTCATTCTTTCTTGTTGAGTCTTTAATTTGTTGTGCTATTTTACTCAATTCTAGTGTTATTCCTTAAGCTTCCTTTTGAGTGCCAACTTATTTCATTGCCTTTAATTTTCTTGCTTGTCAATTTTTGGCTAATCCATCGGAGTTGTCTCCAAAATTAAATCCTTCCTTAAGTTTAGCAACTATTGGGTTAGTTTTTCTTGCTTTATTCCTTGGTACTCCTTTGATTTGTGTTGAATTGTGGTGTAGGAAAAGGTGCACTTCTCAAAGAGGACTTGTTAAGAGGTAACATCTCAGGGGGTGGAGATTCAAGAGAAGCTTCAAGATGAAGGGAAATTCTCAAGGAGTCTTTAAACATCATTTGCTAAGAGAGAGTAGATAGTAGAAACATAAAGCAAGGAAGAAAGATTGGTCTTGGGTTTTGGCCATATTTGGCTTGTAAAATTGTTTTCAAAGTACTTTCCCTTTGTAAAGGCCTCTAGTCAATTATCTTGGAAGAGCCTTTGGTGTTCTTCCCTCTTTTTGACTTTTGTGACTTGCTTTTAATATATTTGGTGTAGCCGGTAAGTGTGTCTTGTTAGCCAAAGCTCTAAGCCTCACCTTAAGATTCGACTAGATTGTTTATACATTACAGTTTTAGTTGGCTTGACTAAGATATCAAAGCCTAAAGCCTTGCCAAATAGGAGTCTATTTTCTTGAGTTATATCTTCTATGTTTAGGAAAACATCTTCATATGAAAGTTAGTGAAGTAAGTAGTTAGGTAAACTCTAGCTTGGTAAGACTTGGTACTTAAGAAGTCCTAGTGACTCACCGCTCTTATGTAGGAGTGAAGTTGTGAACTCTCTTAAAGCTTTCGTTCTAAGAAAACTCTTGAAATTAAAAGATGTCTAGACTACCTTCAATCCATAATGCAAGTGAATCTGACGCATTATGATCCTACTTTGAAAAAAATTGCTTAAGAGCTCAGAACAATTAATCTATGGAAAGGAAGAGAGTCTAACCAAAGGAGGCTAGATAATGTTAATATGGAACTTCAAATTAGCCTTTTAGTTGAAGAAGTTAAAAATTTGAAAAAGGAAAAATCTCAAGGAAGTCGTCTTGAAGATAATAGGACAAATGATTTGATGATTAAAGATTTGATGACGTTATTGCATAATGAAATGATGAAGATAGTGCATAATGACGTGTTGTTGTTATGATCAATTGATGAAGATATGAAGACTTAAAGATATGTGTGTTAATCAAGCTTGGAATGTATGCTTAATATGTCTATCACATCAAGATCTCAAAACTTGAAGATTGAAGCTCAAAGGGAAGAGAAGTTGACCTTATATAGAAGTCTAGGGTTTGTGTGTAGTCTTTTAAATTGTTAAATGGGTTTTTAACATATTAGTTAACTAGCTGCTATGGTCTGAAGGTTACATATTCAATCAACTTAAATAACTTTCAATCGACTAATTTCACTTAAGTCAAGTGAAATCAAATGATTGAATGGAAAAATGAACCTGTTGAATATGCTAACAAATAGGCTATAAAATCTAGTTTTTCAAAGAAAGTTGTAACAATTGACATTTTTAGCGCGACATCAATATAAACTTTTGAAAAATTCTCTCTCTATGGACGATACAGATCTTCATCTATTCGTGAAGAAATCTCTTATTTCTTGTAGAATTTTTTCTTGGTTTATAGATTGGAGAAAAAGGTTTGGTTGGCTAGGAAAAGCCATCATCCAAGTTTGGTCTTTCTCAAGTTTCTGGGTGTTTCCTAGTGGGTTTCCATGTCTGCAAGGGGGAGTCTTGCCATGCTTTGTTGAGATTCTTGTGGGACTCAATTAAAGGTGTTTTCACGAGTTTAAAAGGAAGTAGAGTTTTTGAAAAGGCCAATTCAAACCCCCATGCTTGGCTAATTACTTCCTTCATTACTTATAGAGGAGTCACCCTTTGAACAAGAAAGAGAAATAGAATTATAAGAGTATTATCAATAACCTTCTGCCATCAGGAGGCAAAGAAAAACACACATCCCTCCAAAAGTTAAGGTTGGCTTACCATACTTCTATTGCAAAGATAATGTGGAAGTAAATATTTGCTTGCCACAAAGTTAGTGAAGAAAGAAAAGGTTCCCTAACAACCCTTAGTTTTCAAGGGTATGTTATGTGTTGTTGGAATTCCTTAGTCCAAGATAGACTTGACCACAATAATTCAGCCATGGAGTATTGGTACGATTTGAAATATGATCATAGGAGGAGACACATCCCCTCCTATTACAATAGAGAACTCATGAACAAACTCCAAAGACTTCAACAAAAGTCTATGACTATGGAGGAATATAGATAGAAATTTGAGTTGTTCATCATAAGGGCAAGCATTATAAGATTCAAGAACAATAATTATATTTTTAAGATTGGTAATTAAACATGAGGAGTATTATTTGAAGTGTAGATTAATATTAACTTTTTTTATGGAGAAAATAATAGAAAGGTTAGTCAGAATATTGGTTAATGCAATCCAAATCAGTTAACGTTGATAATTGGGTGAGATAGAAGGTTTTTGCTAAGTTAAATTTTGGAGTGGTGAGGTAACTTATGTTTGAGAGCGAGTAATTGGAAAAGATTTTCTAAACCAAAGAATAGAAGAAGGAGAGTTTCTTTGGAGCAATTTAGTTGAGAAGAAGAAAACTCTTATTTTAGGAATTCCAAGTTAGGGGATCTAACCTTTGTTACTCATGTGTTTCTAAATGGTTGTTCCAAACTTGTGTCGATAACTCAATGGTTGTGCATAAATTCTTCTTCTAAATGGTGGTATTAGTGGTTCGATATGTGTCTTTCAAAAATTGGAAAGCAATTTTCGTTTTTTTGGTGCTGCCATTGTAGTATCATATGATGTTTCATATAGGTCATGAAAATTGTTGTTATTTTGTGAAAGCATGATGTATATGAACGTTCTTGTGAATGCACTGCTTCCTCAAGCTTTAATTGAACTGGGTTTTTTTTTCTCTAGCTTTGTAAATTTTCCATCATCTTGCAATGTAAAGTGCTCCTTACTTAGAACTTCAAAAACTACATATGCGTATTCAAATTAAAGTTATTGAAGTCTCGTTTCCAACCTAAAAAGAATCAAATTATTTGGATATTTATGGAAAAAGTAATAAATAAAAGAGTAAGTAGAAACTAGAGTGGTAAGTTGTTGTGGATGCTGGAATTATTCTGAATTTCCAATATGAATTGCAAACAGCCTACGACTCCAAAAAAATGTATTAGTTGTCAAATTAAGGACATTGAAGTGTAGTATAGAACCCAAAAAGAATAAACGCAATTGGACATCAATAGAAAACATTATGAGTACGACCGAACATATGATTGAGTGTGACACTGACACTATTTTGCAAATCTTTTTGGAATTTTTCAAATTAGACTTCGAATTCTATAGACTCCAAAATTATGTTTTAGTAATTGCATTAAAGATAATTGAGTTTAGAATCTACGAACAAATGATTTGGAGATTTTTTTTGATAAAGTTATAAGCACAATAGTAAGAAAAGGTCAGGCTACCAAAATGCAATTTTAACTAGCTTTCATTTTATGACATTGCTTGTAGTTTTCATTCTAAGACCTTGCTTGTAAAATTGAGTTTTGATTGTATAATTTGATGTTATGTAATGTGGATTTTGTGTATTTGGTTTTGGAATATGAGATTGAGTCAGTGCATGTAAGGTTTTAGATGTATGTCTTAATATTTTTGTTTCTGTATTATTTGGTAAGAATTTAGGTTGTTGTTTTTTCTATTAATTGGTGTTGAATTATGGTTGTTGTTTCCTATTTAATTGTGCGCATAATATTTTATGCGTTATGTTTTAAATTTTTGAAGTGCAAAGAAATCGTGTTTGGATTATGTTATGATGATGATTGTATGATGTCAATGTATTGACATACATGTGATGATGAGGCCTTGAGGTGCCTATGTGATTGTTGATCATGAATGCGAATAATCGTGTGATTATTGATTGATGTATTATCATGATGAGAGAATGTTATACCTGGATGCAAATGTAATGAAAGGTAACTATGTGTAGTTGTACTAGAGCTGCAGGCCTAAAAAAATCGAAGAATTACAGACGAATATGCACAAAAAACTGAATTGTGTGAATAGAAAACTAAACATTGCTATTGTAAAAGTTACAAATGCTTATAAACACCTTAATATTCTTGCAGAATTTATAGCTGGACAATTAAAGAATAGAGTTTCATTTCGTAAAGCAATCAAAAAAGCTATTGAATTAACTGAACAAGCAGGTACAAAAGGAGTTCAAGTATAGATTGCAGGACGTATTGATGGAAAAGAAATTGCACGTGTCGAATGGATCAGAGAAGGTAGGGTTCCTCTACAAATCATTCGAGCTAAAATTGAATATTGTTGTTATACAGTTCGAACTATTTATGGAGATTGCCTATCTCATCGAGCTCCTGATATGAGTAATGGGAAGTCGTATACTTCGTCAGGGTTGTCGATAAGAGTAATGGGAGATTATGTACCTTACAAGGGCTCTTGATATGACTAATGGGAAGTTTTATACTTTGTTAGGGGCTCACTATGAGAGTAATGGGAAGTGGCAACCTTTGGTATGTTGCATATGAAAATTACAAATTGATTCTTGATACTAAGTTTACCGGTAATTGTATCATTTGTCGCAGTAACATGTTTGTGTGGATTGTATAGAGTACCAAGTGTACTTGTATAACATTGTGAGGCAATGATTATGTAAGGATTTTTTGATGTTATGATTTTTACCTTGATGATTTTATGTGGATTAGGTGAGAACATGTTTGGTTAATTGGTGTTATTTGTGATTGATGTTAACTCATCATTTCCCTTGTTTGTGTTGGTGTAATGATCGTAGAACGCATGTGTTATATGAGAGCAAATGATGATGAAGATGTGACTGGAGATGCATAACTATGAGGAGCTCGTGGGAAAGCTTTAGGGAGATTTATGAAAAGCATATGGAAATGTTTTCTTTTGAAAATATGTAATAGTTTGATTATTTTGAGTTTTGAACTTGGAAGGAATTGCATTATGTTTTCTTTTGATCACTTAAACTGATTTAGTTTATTTTAATGATTTTTTATTTTGGAGAATAAAACTTGTTTCAAATAAGATTTTGGCAAGTGGTTTTGGGGATAAAATCTTTATGAAGTTTCCTATTTAATAGGATGATATCAGAGTTTTATATTTTGAAATTTTGGTGATTATAAAATTATACGTGGTATCAAAGTCAGCTTTTGAAAATTGTTGGGCTATGGGGAGTGAGCTTGTTACATTTCTATGTTGTGCATCCTCTATAGAGTCTCTTGGTGTAGAATCTTTATATGTGAATGTTTTGGAATTTAACTATATTTTTTTATGCGAAATTCTTAAGTAGTTTTTATTTGGGTTAAATTATGTAGTTGTGTTTTATTTAGATAAAGTTAAAATGAGTTCTTATAGTGTTTTATTTATATGGGTGTTATTGGCACAAAACTAAAATGGTTGTAGTATTTGTGGATTACTATTTTTTTTTAAATTGTGGCAGTTTTTTATATTATATGTACTTTATAAAAGGTCAAACATTATAAAATAATAAGTGCAGCAGAACATATCAAATGTAAAGTCCACTTCTGTTTAAAATCTTGTGGGCTTGGTTTAGTTAAAGGGCCCTAGGCCAGCCCACATGTTCTCCTAGGACCCCTTCTAGACTACTCCCTAACTCTCATTCTATCTCTTCACCTAACAACAACTCACTCACCTTTTTCCCCTTTGATAAAAGTTCTACTAGGTCTTAACCTACTTCCTCCTCCGAGCTTACTGAATGCTCCCCCTCTGTGTAACTAGAACTAAAACCCAAATCCTTTTTGTTTCTCATTTTGTTCTAAAGCTTTGGTTCCCACTTTGCCAAGGTAAGGAAAGTTAGGGATTTGCACGTTTTTAAAATAAAATGCTTATCTTTGGTTCTGTTTCGCGTTTTAATGCTTGGATGATGCTTGTGATTGTGTGAAAATATATATTGTTTGTATGGATTGTTGGATTTGTGTTGTTGCATGTAGGAGCAGGAGAGAAACTATTAATCTCGCATAGACAAGAATCCTCTAGCCTAAGTGAGAGTAGCGGAGAACTCTCATTTGCCTCTACGCAAGTTGTCGTTCAAGTGGGAATTCTTGCCCAAGCGAGAGTAGTCTCGCCTACGCGAGAAGGTCTAGCTTAAGTGAGAACTTGCAGTGATGCATTGTACCCTCTGTTTGAGTTCTCACCCAGGCGAGGAGAGTTTAGCTTAAGCGAGGGGACCCTTTCGCTTGAGCGAGACCTCTTAGCTCGAATGAGAATGAGGCAAATTGGTCTCAAAATCTTTGATTTCACTTGTGGTTGATTGAATTACTCTTAGAAGCATGAACCTATGACAATGCATGTATAATGAGATATGTTATACAGAATTTTGCCATGATTGGTATGAAATGATAATGGATGTGTGAGAATATGTATATGGTATGAGCTTGACGTAATTCCATGATGTTAGTTTTGAAATAGTTGAAATGCCAAGAAGGGGAGGGGTTGAATTGGCTAGTTAACAATTTAGGCTATCTTTGCAAGCTAAAAACCACCTTTAATTGAATCAATTAAATCACCAAGTTTGGATGCAAATAGTACTGAACTGTACACTTTCAATCAGTCAAAAATAGAGTTAATCGATTGATTTTACTAAATAGATTTTGTTCTGGTATAATCAACCGATTGAAATAGAAAACAGTCGACTAAAATACTGGGAAAAATGCAGAAATGCATATTCGATTTTTAAACCAAGAACAATGCACAAGATTGATCAAGACGTGTTCTAAATGATTATTCAAACATGCTCAATGTTGCAGATGCCATGGAAACATGCAAGAACATGAAAAATATGATTAAAACACAAGTTCTTGAAACTTTAAAATGAATATGCAAGAGAGAAAGGTTATACTGGTTCACTCAAACCTGAGCTACATCCAGTTTGTCAAGACAACTTGAGCTTGACTTTGCACTATTTCAAAAGATTTACAAAGTATCCACCCTTACACTTTCGAAATATGCAAAAACACCACAAAAGACTCTTGAATCACACAAGAGACACACCAGCACAGCAAGAACCCTCTTGCAGATCTGGAAAACCACCAGGCATAAACACAAAGCTTAAGAAAGATCAAACCTCAGTGATAGCACAACCCAACCTACCACAAACCACTTTCTCCAAGCTTCAAATCAAGCCAAAAGCTCCAAGAATTGATCCAAAATCAATCTTCAACTGCTGCAAACTGTATGATCACGAAGGAGAGAGGTTCCCCAAGTTTCCAGAACAAATTCGCGCTAAAAAATGATCAACTGACCACCTAGTATGAATGGACGGAGAAGGGTGAGGGGTTGGGGTGCATTGGGCTGTAGTAACCTGACAGCCTCTAGGGCCCGAGGAGGGGTAGCCAGGGATGTTACAGTTCAACACTCCAATTGAATCTTCTAGCTCATCCTCTACATCAATTCCAAAGTATTCTATGAATTTGGACACCAAAACCACATATGGCAGCCTAAAATCCGTGAGCCTCTTGGCCTTGAGCATGTGATCACGAAACAAATAGATCCAATCCACTTGAATGTTGTGTTGTATGCAGTACATGAGAATCAAATCTCTCTCATTTCAATGTTGAATTGTTGCTACCACGTGGAACAAGGATTTTTGTGACAATCATACCAAGCAACCTTTGATCCACCTTGAGACCACCAACATGGAAGTGCTTGATTTCAGCAGCAGGATTTCTCAAGCATTAGCCATAGTATTGAACCTTGTTGAATTATGGAACAATTGATAGATGCAGTACCCCACCAAATTAAATCAGATAAATTACAGTATGTGATTGTTGAACCAAGTTGTCTCCTAACGACCAATATTTTCATCCAAAGCTTCAATTTTCAAATTCAAACACAACACAATAACACAGGGGGGGTTGGCAAGCAGATTCACAACAAACTTAAATTCGCAATGCAGAAAAATTTAACAGTTATAAGAAAACGTAATTATTCCTTGATTCAACTGAAAGTCCACCAATCACAAATTACCAAATTAATTATTCTATTTGAATTTGTTCTAATTAACCCTAAGTAATCAACTAAGCAAAAATTACCATGGATTCATTGTCATTAAGCACAACAAATTTCAGGTAGTTAACACCCACAGATTGAAGCAAGCTATGACAGAACTCATAAACATTAAGCATGAATACGAGCCATTAATGTGCACACACAAATTTGAGATTAAGCATGCATAAAAAACGTATTTATCATCAAAACCCAACCTGAAATAGATGCAATTCCAAATACAACCCAAAAACAACCATCAATCTCATGGTTTCATATCAATTTCGTCAAGGAATCATTTTAAAAAGCTTAGCTAGACATGGAAATGGAGCAATTAAGCACTTCAATTCTAAATTCAATAAAACAAAACATCAGAAACCCTAACTTACGAATTCTTCAACGAAAACTTAAGAACAAAAGAGATTTTGAAACCTTTAAATGAACCAAAATCGTTGTTATCATATAAAAGACGAAAACCCCAACAATGAGTGTTGTTCTAAGTCAATAAAATCCACAAAATGAGTTGCCCAATCTACCAAATCATTCAAAACGTAAATCACACATTAGGTGCTATCAAATGTGCTTAGAAATGGCAAAAACTAGTGGAAAACATAAAAAATGACAAGAACACCTCCATGGACGTCCACCAAAGCTTGAGGCACGAAAATGGAGGTTGGAGAAGAGTGGAGAAGAAGAGTGTGCGGCTGCATGAAGGAGAAGACCCTAAAAAACGTGGTCACATCAAATCTGCCACTCATATTTACAAAATTGCCATTATGGGCTCCAGAATTACAAAAATGCCATTATTGGGCCTTAAATGTGGCCCATTCACTTAGATGACGTGGAAATGACGTGAAAATGATGTGGCAACTCTCTTCAACTGAATATTCATGTCCAAGCTCCAAAATTGCTTCACCCAAATACCTAAAAATAATTAAAAACAAAAATTAGGCCAAATAATGTGAAATTAACCTAAATTGGGAACAATGGCCTAGTAAAGCCCAACAGATGAAAGCACACTAAAGATACACAATTAAGCACTAAAAAACTATGAAATGGGTACACAAAGGCTAGTAGAATGGAGGAAAATAATGACTCATCAAAATCGACCACATTTACCCTTTTGCACTCCTAGCAAAATTAAAGAGTAAAGCAAACCAATGACATCACAGACATAACAAGAGAGACAAAAAGAGACACAAGACAAACAGACTCAACACAGACAAATGGAAACACATCCAACACAGAGGGATTCAAAGCTGCAAGGTATCCATGAACATCATCCAAGCAGTTCAAAACATGTCAAGTACTCACTTCAGCTCAAAGAGAGAATTGAAAGCAACAAAACCTCACAAAATATGCATTGTATCACTCAAATATCAAGGCTACTATTTACTCTCAAAGCTCCCCTGAAAAACAAACATCAAACAAACTTGGCAAGCCTCTAGAACCAACAACCCAACCAAAACACATGCAGGTCAATATCAGAAGGGCTTCTCAAGGTTGTAATGGGGTTGAGGACAAGGTGTGGAACCTATGGATAAGTAGCTAAGCAACAAAGGAAAATAGAGGAGCAGTGGGGAATAAGTCTCAATCAAGCATGAAAGTAATCCCAAACACCAACACTTCTAAATCCGGTTCTCACACAATGCTCAAATCCAAACTACTTTTAGTTATTTTCTTTGTTTTCTTTTCTTTTTGTTTTCTCTCTTTTTCTTTTTTTTTCTATACAAAGAACATGCAGAGAAACAACAATTTTGAAATCCCACCTGGGTATGGAAATGAGCAATTCCAAGAACCAATAACAAGTGCGTGCACAACCACACTTGTTGTGCGCGACCACACTTAATTGAGCACCCATTCCTAAAACAATTCCAAAGCTACAAAATTACCTAGGGTAGGAATAATCATGGTTTTTCAGGCTAAGGGCTTGTAATGAGCTGTAGAACAATAAAAGGGTATGCAGGCTCAAAGAGGGCTATCAACAGAAACAGTTCAAGGTAGGCTCATTTGGTTGTAGGCTCATCAGAACAAAATTGCCTAAATCATATGCAAACATGCATGTGAATCAAAAAAGCATAAAAAAGAGTCAAGCCAAGGCCACTGTGCAAGCATTCAAGAGGCATATATCACACAACAAAGAACAGAGAGTGGCTCAAATTCTCACACAGGGTAAAACAATTCAAAAGCAACTTGACATGCAAGGAGAAAAAAAAAGATATCAGTCCACAGAATAACCAACAATTCATCCTCCAAAAGTGAAGTGAGTGTCCCAAACAGAAAAAAAAAACATAACACAAATTAACAAAAAGGAAACAACAACAGATAGACTTATGAGTCCAAGTCTGCAATTATACAATAACACTTGCTGACCGACAACAAACTCCTTTCTAGCTATGGAGCTATCATGGAATCTCTTGGTCTTCTCTTTGTAGAACATAGAGTTTTGATATGCCTATAGACGGATCTCATCTAACTCGTTCAATTGCAACTTCCTTTCCTCCCCAACTTGATCAAGTGAGAAGTTGCATGACTTGACAACCCAGTAGGCTTGATGCTCTATCTCCACTAGAAGGTGGCATGACTTACCAAAGACAACCCGATAAGGAGACATCCCTATAAGTGCCTTGTAAGCAGTCCTGTGAGCCCAAAGAGCGTCCTCGAGTCTTTTGCTCCAATCCTTCTTGTTGGGATGCACAATCTTCTCCAAGATTCTCTTGTTTTCTCTATTTGAGATCTCAGCTTGCCTGTTAGTCTGGGGATGATATGGTGTAGAAATCTTGTGCACAACCCCATACTTCGAAGCAAAGCCCCCATGGATCTATTGCAAAAATGGGTGCGCTGGTCACTAACGATAGCTCTAGGAATTCCAAACCTGCAAAATTTGTGAGACTTGACAAAGTCTATAACAACACAAGCATCGTTAGTCCTGGTGGCTTTAGCTTCCACCCATTTTGAAACATAATTAACAACAAGCAAAATCTAAGTGAAACCAAAAGAGACAAGAAAAGGACCCATGAAATCTATACCCCAGACATCGAAGACCTCACAAAATAACATGGGTTGTTGAGGCATCTGTTGTCTCCAAGAAATGGCTCCTCCTGCTCGTTGGCACTGCTCACACGTGCTACAAATCCTCCAGGCATCCTTGAAGATGGTGGGCCAATAAAATCCACAATCTAGCACCTTGCGAGTTGTCCTTTGTGTGCCAAGATGACCACCAGGTGCAGATGAATGGCAAAATTTGAGGATCGAGTCAATCTCATGGTCCGAAATGCATCTCCTGGTAACCTGATCATTGCACATTTTCCACAAATAGGGGTCATCCAAAATATAACACCTAGCATCGCTCTTGAATTTATCACATTAAGCTATGGATGCTAGGGGAGGAAAAACAGAAGCAGTAAGATAATTCACAATATTAGCAAACCAAGGTGAGGGAAAAGAAGCATAGAGTGTCAACAAACTTTCATCGGGAAAGTCATCCCAGATCGGTGACGCATCTTCAGTAGACCTCTTAATCCTGCTCAGGTGGTCTACAACAAAGTTTTGTGCTTTGCTCTTATCACGGATCTCCAAATCAAATTCTTAGAGCCAAAGCATCCATCTTATCAATTGAGACTTGGATTATGCCTTTTTCAAAAAGTACTTAAAAGCTGCATGGTCAGTAAACACAACAACAGGAGAACCAAGTAGATAAGATCTAAACTTTTCAAGCGCAAAAACAACTACAAGAAGCTCCTTCTTTGTTGTGGTGTAGTTTGTTTGGGCAACATCCAATGTCCTGGAGGCGTAGTAGATTACCCTCTACTGTTTGTCAATCCTTTGAGCCTGAACAACCCCCAATGCATAATTGGATGCATCGCACATCAACTTGAACAAGGTTGTCCAATCGGGCACTTGAATGATCAGAGTGGTGGTCAGGGCCTTCTTGAGGCAATCAAAAGCCTCTTCGCATCCTTCATCAAAGATGAAGTCAACATCCTTTTACAGCAAGTTGGATAGTGGAAGGGCCTTCTTATTGAAGTTCTGGATGAAGCGCCTGTAAAACCCTGCATGGCCAAGAAAAGAATGAACCTCTCGCACAGAAGAGCGGTAAGTCAATTGTGAAATAATTGAAATCTTGGTAGGGTCAACTTCAATACCCTTACTCGAAATTATGTGCCCCAATACTATGCCTTGTTCTACCATGAAATGACATTTTTCAAAATTGAGAACAAGGTTAGATTGGATTCACCTATTCAAAACTTTGTCCAAACTATCTAAACATGCATCGAAGGAGGATACATACACAGTAAAATCGTCCATAAACACCTCTATGCATTTTTCAAGAAAATCACTGAAAATGCTAAGCATGCACCGCTGGAATGTGTCAGGGGCATTGTAGGCCGAACGACATCCTTCTATAGGCAGAAGTGCCAAAGGGACAGGTGAATGTGGTTTTCTCTTGGTCCTCAGGTGCAATATGAATTTGAACGTAACTAGAAAAACCATTAAGAAAGCAATAGTGGGACTTACCTGCCAAGCGCTCAAGCATCTGATCAATAAAAGGTAGGGGGAAATGATCTTTCCTGGTTTCTTGATTTAGCCTTTTGTAGTCGATGCAAACCCTCCAACTGTTTTGCACCCTTGTTGGAATCAGCTCTTCTTTTTCATTCTTGACTATAGTGAGACATGTCTTTTTGGGAACAACATGGATGGGGCTAACCCACTGCCTATCTGAAATGTGGTAGATGATCCCAGCTTGTAAAAGCTTGGTCACCTCCTTCTTGACAACATCTGAGATGGCAGGGTTGAGTCGCCTTTGTGGCTATCTCACTAGCGTTGCTCCATCTTCCAATAATATCCTATGCGTGTATGTTGATGGGCTAATACCAGGAATGTCAGCCAATGTCCATCAAATTGCCTTCTTGTGCTTTTTAAGAACATGCAACAACCTTTGCTCTTGTTCAGTAGTGAGGGAGGTGGAAATGATGACAGACAGTTTGTCCTCCTCCTCCAAGTAGACATACTTGAGGTTGTCTGGTAGGGGTTTCAACTTTGGAATGTTGGATGCTAGCTGAATATCAGGAACCAGATGGGAGGGAGAAATGGGTTCCACAGCCTGTAGCTTAACATAACAATCAGATGCATATATACTTCCTACAACATGGTTAGTGCAATCTGATTGTATAACATCAAAGTCATATGGTACAACACCTAGTGAGTCAAAATCAACATCGAAATCAAAATCAGAATCAGAATATGAATCACAGTCAACACCAATGTATGCAAATTCATACAATTCAGACACAGATGCATATTTCATGCGATGCAAAGGGTGGAAATCAGAAATATGTTCATCAACAGCATCATCAATAATATCAACGTGAAAAACAGAATGATGCTCAGAAGGATGTTTCATGGCATCTAGAATATTAAAACGCGCCACAATATCATCAAACTCCATGGACAAAGTACTTGCATGGACATCAATCTTGGTTCGTGCAGTTTTCAAAAATGTTCAGCCTAAAATGATTGTTGCAGAACCATGTGAAAATCCCTCTTCCATATCAAGAATGTAAAAATCAGCAAGGAAAATCAATTCACCAACACGAACCAAAACATCATCAACTAAACATGCGGGGTGGGCAACACTTCTATTTGCCAAGTGAATCACCACACCCGTAGGTTGCAGGGGTCCAAGATAAAGAGATTTAAAAATAGACAGAGGCATTACATTTATTGAAGCATCAAGATCAAGCATTGCATTTTCAAATTTATTGTTACCTATGATGCAAGGTATGCAAAATGTACTTGGGTCCTTGCACTTCTCAGGAATCTGAGGAACAAATTTACCTATCAATGCTGAAACATTTCTCCCCATGCTGATCTTCTCGTTCCCCTTTAGCCTCCTCTTGTGCGTGCATAGCTCCTTCAAGAACTTTGCATATATGGGGATTTGTTTGATGGCATCCAAAAGAGGTATCTTCACGTCCACCTTCTTGAATGTCTCTAAGATCTCCCTGTCGACCTCTTCCATCTTTTTGCTTGGAATGGATCTTGGATGGAAAGGAAGAAGTATGAAAGGTGCAACAGTAGAGGTGGAAGGCGTAAGAGTCACACCAGATGTGGAAGGATCGGCTGCATGAGCATCATGATTTCTCTGAAGTGTAGTAGTAGGGTCAACTTCCTTTTGAGGTGTAGGCTCAAGAGTGGGAACTTCAATGTTCTTCCCAGACTTCAATGTGATGGCACTCACATTTCTCGGATTCTCCACCGTTTGTCATGGGAGCTTGTCAGAATTCTGAGCCTGTGCTTGGTTTAGCTGAGTGGCCATCTACCCCATTTGATTTGTCTAACTCTAAATTGAAGCTCTGGTCTCTTACTGGTATTGCATATTTTGTAGTGTCATCATTTGGACCAACTCTTCCAATGAAGTAGAAGAGGAAGGTGCAGGTGCAACAGGAGCTGGTATGGGTACAAGTGGAATGTGAGTAATTTGTGTAGGCGTAACCCTTTGTTGAGTTTGCTGCTGCTGGTTGCCCTGGTTTCCCCATCACAGATTACGGTGATTCCTCCATCCTGGATTGTATATGTTTGTTGACAAATCATGGTTTTGTTGCTGGTGTTGGGGTCTATTGTTGTTGAAAATATTAGCTACATACGTCTAAGCCATAAACTCTTGCAGTTGGAGCTCTTTGATTAGAAGCAAGTTGGTTAACCAGTGTGGTAAGAGCATCAATCTTACTCTCCAACTTCTTGGTGTATTCGGCTACCCTACATCATGAACTCCTCTAACAACTATGGCATCACTCCTTGTGCCAAATTGTTGAGAATTTGAAGCCATACTCTCGATTAGTTGTTTAGCTGCAGTTGGGTCATGTCACCAAGAGTGCCACCACTTGCAGCATCAATCATGTTTTTGTCCATGTGGTGTAGGCCTTCATAAAAATATTGTAGAAGGAGATGTTTAGAGATTTGATGCAGTGAGCTCACTCATGGTCCTCTCATGAGGTGGAGGAGGTTGAGCCATATTATCAGTATGAAAATCAAAATGATCAGAATAAACAATATGCTCAGAATGCAAAGAATGCACAAAATGAGAAGTGTCAGAAGTATGAAGAGAATCAGAGGAATTGGGAAAAGTCACAGTATAATCAACATGCGAAGATGGATTTCTAAGATGCCTACGTCCTCTGTGGAATGTCTTATCAATATCAGGGTCAATGAGTCTTAATTCACTTGGGTTTCCCCTAGTCATGCACCAAAATACATTAATTCTAGTGGTATTTGCATAACATAGGGTATAACTACAAGTATACTCAAACGAACTCCAAATGACTTGAAAATTGATAGGATTGTCCTTTGAGTGCTCAAACAGTACCATAAAAAAAATCAGCTCAAAATTCAAAGTGCAAGTATTTTTAAATTTTTTTCAAAAGTGAAAAAAATGAAGAAAAATCACAAAAAACATTGCTAAAATATAGAAAATGGCATTTTCTAGAGAATCTGAGTTTGATAACCGGTAGAGCAAAAGTTTTGGTCCTCTGAAGTTTGACTAAAAATCAGTCCAAAAATTTTTTGAATCTCTCAAATCAGACCATACCAACTGCTCCAGCCATTTTTCCCATCAAGTTCAATGTCTTAGAAGTGGGGGGGAAAATTTCAAGTCAAAACAAGCACTGTAGCTACCAGAACAAAAATCCACAAGTTAAATACCAGAATCGGACCCTATTCATGCACTATTCACTTCTAGAAATGACACTATTCATGCGCACCGCAACACTATTCACTCTACTACATAGACAACACACACACTACACGAAAACACACAGAAACACTACCACAATCAACATATACCAACTCAACCACACTTGAACTAAAAGCACATCAAAACACCAAGACATAAACACAAACACACTGAAATTTTTACTTTGAATAAAACTATTGGTCCCCGGCAACGACACCAAATTTGATAGAGGTCGTACCCCACGAAATTAAATAAGATAAAATGCAGTATATGACAATTGAACCAAGTCGTCTCCCAACGACCAATATTTTCGTCCAAAGCTTCAATCTCCAGATTCAAACACAACACAATAACACAGGGGGAGTTTGGCAGGCAGATTCACAACAAACTTAAATTCGCAATGAAGAGAAAACGCAATGATTCCTTGATTCAATTAAAAGTTCACCAATCACAAATTACCAAATTAATTGTTCTATTCGAATTTGCTCTCATGAACCCTAAGTAATCAACTAAGCGAAAATTACCATGGATTCATTGTCATTAAGCACAACAAAATTCTAATGGTTTATCATCAAAACCCAACCTGAAATAAATGTAATTCTGAATACAGCCTAAAAATGACCAACAATCTCATGGTTTCATTTCAATTTCGTCAAGGAATCATTGCAAAAAGCTTAGCTAGACATGGAAATGGAGCAATTAAGCACTTCAATTCTAAATTCAATAAAACAGAACATCATAAACCCTAACTTACGAATTCTTCAACGAAAACTCAATAACAAAAGAGATTTTGAAAGCTTTAAATGAACAAAATCAGTGTTATCATATAAAAACCGAAAACCCTATCAATGGGTGTTGTTCCAAGTCAATAAAATCCACAAAATGAGCTGCCCAATCTACCAAATGCATTCAAAACGTAAATCCCACATTGGGTGTTGTCAAATGTGCTTAGAAATGGCAAAAACGAGTGGAAAAACATAAAAAACGACAAGAACACCTCCATGGACGTCCACCAAAGCTTAAGGCACAAAAATGGAGGTTGGAGAAGAGTGGAAAAGAAGAGTGTGCGACTGCATGAAGGAGAAGTCCCTAAAAAACGTGGTCACATCAAATTTACCACTCATATTTACAAAATTGCCACTATGGGCTGTAGAATTACAAAAATGTCACTACTAGGCCTCAAATGTGGTCCATTCACTTAGATAACGTGTAAATGATGTGGCAACTCTCTTCAACTGAATATTAATGTCCAAGCTCCAAAATTGCTTCACCCAAATACCTAAAAATAATTAAAAACAAAAATTAGGCCAAATAATGTGAAATTAACCCAAATCGGGAACAATAGCCTAATAAAGCCAAACCGATGAAAACACACTAAAGATACACAATTAAGCACTAAAACACTATGAAATGGGTACACAAAGGGTAGTGGAATAGAGGAAAATAATGACTCATCAACAGCCCCAATTTCACCTTTTCTCACTCGCACACCTCTTGATTTGAGTCCAACCACATCTTTCCAAGCTTTTTTGTTGATCTCCATTTGAACACCCTTGATGCTTGACAATAGCACATCATTTTTGAACTCCAAGTTCGTGAAAATCACCTTCACCAAGTCTAGATAGATTTTCCCTGAAAGTTCAAGGAAGGACTTCAACCTTTGATGATTGAGTTGTTGAAATAGGCTCTTAAAGCCTTCAGCCCTCAACCATGAGAATCTCAACAACTTAGGAATGTTGATTTGCTTCCTATTCATCTCAATGAGGAACACTTGAATGTTGTCCTCATGATCGTCAAACCATGCTTCAATTCTCCCATGACATTCGTGATTTGGAGACCTTGGGGTAGGAGGAGTGTAGTGTTCATCATTAGATTAGATGGCTCTTTGTTGATGACGAGGCATGATGAGTATGGGTATGGCTGTTTCTAAGAGAAGTATGATGCAAATGCAGTAATACAAGTGCAATGCTTATAATTGAACATGCTAATTTTCAGAAACAGTTGATTAAATGGTGCAAATTTTCCTAATTAATTTATTTTAGGTTACCCAAACCATATCAATGTAGTCCAAAACAATATCTCATGCATTCATGATATTTTCAATGTGATTTTATGCGCGAATCAATCAGTTCAGATCAGGTGACCTGCATGCACATTGGAATTGTACACTAAACATGCTTTTTGGTCAAACAAATCAATAAAAGCAACACATGGCTAATGAAATAGGCAGTTAAGAGCATATAGTACCTGACAAAAAGATGCTTTTTTTGACTAGGTCAGCTTTACAATTCAATTCGTGAGTAAATGCACAGTTTAAGTAAAATCAACACGTTGAAAAGCATAATCAATTGATTGAAAATCGTAAAATTGAACTTCATTTTTCCAAATTCAGTTTTGATGAAATCAACATACTGAATTGTGAAAACAACAGATTAAAAACCATAACAGATCAATTTTTCATCATTAAGTGGTGGTTTAAGTGAAATAAACATGTTGAAAAACAAAATCAACAGGAAGACAGATCATGAATTGTGCAAACAAAGGCAGATTCAAGTGAAATCAACGCGTTGAAATGAAAAATCAACAGGTTGAATATGACAATTTTCAATTTCTGCAAACAGTAGCAGATTTTTAGGAAACCAATGCATGAGTACATAAGATTAACATGCTAAAAACACATCAGACCACATTCTTGATGTCTAATATGCCTAGTTCAGTTCTTAGCTTGTTAAACCTATCTCTAGCCAATGGTTTTGTAAACAAATCTGCCAATTGATTTTCAGTTTTAAGAATTTTGATTTCACAACCTCCCTTTTGACATGATTACGAATGAAATGATGTCTAATCTCTATATTCTTGGTTAAGTTGATGGCACTGGTATTATCACAATACAAAGGTACCTTGATTAGCCTTACACCATAGTCCAAAAGTTGATGCTTCAACCATATGATTTATGCACAGCCATGTCCAGCAACAATATACTCAGCTTCAACAGTGGAGAGTGCCACACAAGCTTTCATTTTGCTATTCCATGAGATTAGACTTGATCTAAGTAGATGGCAAGTACCACTTGTGCTTTTCCTATCCAATTTGCACCCTGCATAGTCCGAATCTGAAAAGCCACTAAGAGTTATGTTAGAGTCACATGGATACCATAAACCAACATTGGTTGTTCCTTTAAGGTACTTTAGAATCCTTTTTGCAGCCTTAAAGTGTGATTCCTTTGGATATGCTTGGAACCTAGCGCATAAGCATACTTCAAATTGAATATTTGGCCTACTTGTTGTAAGATAGAGCAAAGACCCAATCAACCCTCTATATTTGGTTGAATCCACTGGTTGGCCAGCCTTATCTGCATCTATATGGCAGATTATTGCAATTGGAGTGGCAACTTTCTTGCAATCCTCCACTTTGAACTTTTTCAACAAGTCAAAATAGTATTTTGATTGATTTAAAAATGTTCCATGCTTGAGTTGCTTGACTTGCAGCTCTAGAGAGTAGGTAAGCTCACCTATCATGGACATCTCAAATTCTCCCTGCATAGCTACAACAAAAACTTCACACAATGTGTTGTTATTTGAACCAAAGATGATATCATCAACATACACTTGAACAAGTGTAACATCATTTTCATGTTTTCTAATGAAGAGTGTTTTGTCCACTGCACCTCTAGCACAACCTTTTGATAAGAGAAAATTGCTTAGCCTTTCATACCATTGTCCTGGTGCTTGTTTCAAACCATATAAGGCCTTTTTCAATTTGAAAACATGGTTAGCATAGATATGATCCTCAAATCCAGGAGGTTGTGATACATACACTTCTTCATTTAGGAAACCATTCAAGAATGCACTTTTCACATCCATTTGAGGCAATTTAAAGTTACACATGCAAGCATATGCTAAGAGAAATCTAATAGCATCTAGCCTAGCTACAGGTGCATAAGTTTATATAAAATCAATGTCTTCTTCTTGATTATAACCTTTAGCAACTAGTCTAGCTTTGTTTCTTACTATATTACCATCTTCATCCATTTTGTTTCTAAAAACCCATTTGGTTCCAATTATATTCATATCATCCATTTTAGGCACTAGAAACCACACATCATTTCTTGTGAATTGGTTGACTTCATCTTGCATAGCAACAATCCAATTACTATCATTCAAAGCATCATTCAAATTTTTAGGTTCAATTTGAGATACAAAAGCAACATGTTCACAAAAATACAATCCTACGTCTAGTAGATACTCCCTGTTTGATATCACCTATGATGTTGTCCTTTGATAAACCTTTAAGCTGGATCCAATCCTTGGGCAAGTTGTTGTCTGCAGCTTTTTCAATCGACTATTTTTCCTTTTCAGCCGATTGATTTCCTACAACAAAGGGCTTTTTTGTAGTAGAAATATGCTCCTGTAGTATATCTTCTTCATCTGCATTCTTTGGAACTTGATCTTGCAACTTTGGGTTAGTTTCATCAAATACAACATGCATAGACTCTTCAACAATCATTAATCCCTTATTATAAACTCTATATGCATGACTTTGTGAAGCATAGCCTAGAAAAACACATTCATCCGCTTTTGCATCAAATTTGCCAAGACTTTCTTTGCCAATATTTAAGATGAAACACTTACATCCAAATACTTTTAGGTGACTTAAAATAGGCCTCCTCCCTTTGAAAAGCTCATAGGGGGTTTTCTTCAAAATTGGCCTAATCAACACTCTATTTAAAACATAGCAAGCAGTGTTGACTGCATCAGTCCAAAAATACTTAGGTAGTGAGTTTTCATTCAACATAGTTCTAGCTAGTTCCTCAAGTGACCTATTTTTCCTTTCAACAACACCATTTTGTTGTGGGGTTCTTGGTGCGGAAAAATTATGATTAATGCCATGCTTTTCACAAAAGTGTTCAAACTTTTCATTTTAAAATTCTCCATCATGGTCACTTCGAATAGACACTATCTTATAACTTTTTTAATTTTCAAGCATCTTGGCAAGTCTTTTAAAAGCACGAAAATTTCATTTTTGGCATGAAAATGTGTACCTAGAAAAATCATCAACAATGACTAATGCATAAAGATTGCCACCAAGGCTCATGGTTCGAGATCCGTGTAAAGCATCTCTAAAGGTCTTTCAGTTGAAACAACATTTTTTGGTTTAAAAGAGACCTTAGTCTGTTTTCCTTTTTGACATGCTTCACACTTTATACTTCTGAAACTTAAGTTTTGGTAGTCCTTCAACCAGCTATTTTCTATTCACCCGATTGAAATGTTGCATGTGTATGTGACAAATTCTTCTATGCCATAACCAAGTGTCATCCTCTTTTGTAAGCAAACAATGGATGTTAAATGATGCATGATGCAAATCAAGTAGGTATGTGTTATTGACTCATTTGCCTATCAAAACAATATTACCATATGCATCATATATCAAACAACTATTTGGTTCGAACATGACTTTAAAGCCTTTATCACATAGTTGACTTATACTTATCAAATTATGTTTGAGTCCTTCCACCAACAACACATTATTGATGTTGAAAGAGGATCCATTGCCTATGACTCCATTTCCAAGGATTTTTCCTTTGTTGTTGTCTCCATAGGTTATAAACCCTTCCTCCTTCAACTCTACCTTTGCAAATTTGGTCTTATCTCTTGTCATATGTCTCGAATAGCCATTATCAAGGTACCACAAATCTTTCTTATCACCTTTCATGACCTGCAAAACAGATTTGGATTACTTGGAATCCATTTCATAATTCCTTTAGGAACATCATATTTTCTAGCATGACAGTTCTTCATAACATGACCTTTTTGCATACAGTAGTTGCATGAAATGAATGGCATATCACTTGGCATAGTTTTTGAAAAGAAACTAGAGAACTTCTTTGTTTTCTTTTGAAAAGAAGGATTATAACCAAGTCCAGCTTTGCCAAACACACAATTTTGAGAACCAAGAACAACCTATAAGTTTGCTTCACCTCTTGTGAATCTTGCATAGGTCTTTATAAGGTATTTCACTAGATTTTTCAAAACTATACAATTTTCACCGGGTATTTCAACCGATTGATTTCTAAAACAGTTGGTTGAATTATTGTAAATCATTTCTAAATGCTCAAAATCAGTTTTTAAATCAGCTGTTTCTTTTTGTAGTTGGCTAACTCTGTTTTCCAGGTAGTTGTTTAAGACTTTCAACTGATTGTTTAATGCGAAAATCTTGTTCGCCTCATTATGCAACTCTTCAAAATCATGTAACAATTGATTATCGTCATTTTTATCTAGAGAACTTACTTAGCCTGAGGAGGATGACTCATAACCAGCCATGAGGCACAAGTTGGCTTCTTCACTCTCATCTTGTGAGGAGCTACTTGTTGTGGAATCATCATTGTCCTCCCATGCAATGTATGCACGTCTCTCCTTTGGCCTTTTCTCCTTTTTCCTATCAACACTCTTCTCATTTTCTTTGTTAGCATTTGGACATTCAATTTTGATATGCCCTTATTTTCCACAGTTATAACTTGTAAAATTATAAGAGTTTGATTCATTATGTTTGGAAGTATACCTCTTGGGATTACCTTTGCTACCTTTCCTTTTAATATACTTACCAAACATTTTGACAAGGAGATTCAAGTTCTCACTTTCACTTGATTCAGCCACATCATCCTCGGGTTCCTCATTCTTTTTTGTGTTAGTCTTCTAGGCTATGTTCCTTACCTTTTTCTCACTTGACTCAAGCTCATTAAGCTTTTGCATCTCAATCTCATGCTCCCTAAGCTCGCCAAACAATGCAGTTGTAGTCAAAGTGGATAGATATCTTGTTTCTGAGATGGCCGTGACCTTTGGTTGCCAAGATCTATCAAGACATTTCAACACCTTGATGTTTAACTCTTCTTTGTCAAATTCCTTATCCAAACCCATGAGATGGTTGACTATGTGAGTGAATCTCTTTTGCACATCTTCTATAGATTCTCCTTGTTTCATCTTGAATGGCTCATACTTTTGAATCAAGGCATGCCTCCTTGCTCTCTTAACATCAATTGTCCTTCATTAGTCACTTCAAGAAGCTCTCACATTTCCTTGGCACTCTTGCATTGGGAAACACGAAAAAACTCATCCATGTTGAGAGATGAAGTGAGGATAATCTTTGCATTGCAATCATATTGGGTTCTCCTCCTTTCTTCCTTAGTCCATTTAGTCCAAGGCTTATCAACCTGCACATTATCAACAATATGCTTAGGAGTATATGGTCCATTTATGATTGCATCCCATATCCCTTGATCTATTGACTCGATAAAGATTTTCATCCTAATTTTCTAAAATTGATAATTAATGCCACTAAACATAAGGGGTCTATGAATTGAGGCACCTTCAGCAAAGGGTAACTTGTTTTCAGCCATTTGAAGTAGTTCAAAAATAGATTTAGGACCTTACTTGAGCAAATTTCAAATACCTAGATCTGATACCAGTTGTTAGTTTTGAAATGGTTGAAATGCTAAGAAGGGGGGTTGAATTGGCTAGTTAAAAATTTAGGTTATCTTTGCAAGCTAAAAAACAACTTTAATTGAATCAATTAGATCACCAAGTTAGGTTGCAAACAATATTGAACTGTACACTTTCAATCGGTCAAAAACAAAGTTAATCGATTGATTTTACTAAACAGATTTTGTTCTGGTATAATCAATCGATTGAAATAGTAAAACAGTCGACTGAAATACTGGGAAAATGCAGAATTGCAGATTCGAATTTTAAACCAAGAACAATGCACAAGATTGATCAAGACGGGTTCTAAATGATTGTACAAACATGCTCAATGCTACAAATGTCATGGAAACATGCAAGAACATGAAAAAGATGATTAAAACACAAGTTCTTGAAACTTTAACATGAATATGCAAGAGAGAAAGGTTAGAGAAGAGAGGAGACTACAAGATTTTTATACTGGTTCACTCAAACCTGAGCTACATCCAGTTTGTTAAGATAACCTGAGCTTGACTTTGCACTGTTTCAAAAGATTTACAAAGTATCCAACCTTACACTTTCAAAATATGAAAAAACACCACAAAAGACTCTTGAATCTCACAAGAGACACACTAGCATAGCAAGAACCCTCTTGCAGACCTGGAAAACCACCAGGCACAAAAACAAAGTTTAAGAAAGATCAAACCTTAGTGGTAGCACCGCCCAGCCTACCATAAACCACTTTCTCCAAGCTTCAAACCAAGCCAAAAGCTCGAAGAATTGATCCAAGATCAATCTTCAACTGCTGCAAACTGTATGATCACAAAGGAGAGAGTTTCCACAAGTTTCCAAAACAAATTCGCGCTAAAAAATGATCTACAGACCTCTCTTTCGAAAATCACAGCATTTATATTCAAACTGTTACGAAATTCAATAGATTGATTTCCAAATCAATCGGTTAATTTCATTCGACTTAAGTGAAATCAGTCGATTTGAAAAATAAATCAACTGATTAAATTTGTTGCAGTTGAAGACTATTGCAGCCAACCTTTTAACCTGTTGAAAAACCATTCAACAGTCTAAAAGACACATTTTAACTTGTTGAAAAGCCATTCAACAGATTAAAAGACACATCTAAGACCAAATACATCTAATTAATGCTACAAGGTCTACAATATGAATTACAAACTTCAAATACATTTTCTTAATGATATAACTATGTGGAGAGCACACGTTCCAGCCTATATCAACATGAATATCATCAAATCTCCTTTCCTTCATCAAAAGAGCTTCATTAAATCTTCATCAAATCTTCAAGAAGCATACCACCTTGGCTTCACATGTCAACTCATGAGTCTCTTGGGGAGACTTTATGGTGATATTTGTAGTGTATGTAATGGAATAAGGATTCAAGCAAGGTTGCATCCTACCACTCTAATGAATCAGTCAGTCTCACATAGAGTAGACTAGTTCAAGTGGTGAGAGTAGTAGAAGGTCGTTGTCTTTTGTAGGATAATGACCCTAGATGATCATGGACTAACCTTGTGTATGGTAAGGTGAAACCCATTGGCATTGGCTCTGTAGAGCAGTAGAGGCCATCATAAGTGCAAACAACTGGTGAATCCAATCTCATTACATGTATCCAGATAATTAAGTTAGAGGGTCTTGTACTGTTTGCTATCACATGCTCCGTGTGCTTATTGATTTGTTGTTTATAATCCATTTAATAAATTGCTTGCTCATTTATATATGAAAAATATTATTTTTTTTCTCTAGTTTTCCCTTTCTCTTTCTGTTTGTTTCCTATTTGGCTTTTCTTTTTCCAATGATCACCAAATATTTGGTGTGAGCATACATGAAAACTTTGGATGATCGTGAGAATGGTGGAGATGCTGCTGTTTATAGAGCCGTCAAAATGGGTTATAACCCGCGAGCCAACACGACTCATCATGGGTTCGGGTCGGGTTTGGTTAAAAAAAATTACAAATTTCAGTACGGGTTAAAAATGAACCCAACCCACTAAGAACCCGACTCATTCAGATTGAACCCGTGATAAACCGGGTTGGCTCACCAACCCGCCAATAAATTTTAAATATTTAATATATATATATATATATATATATATATATATATATATATATTATATTATATATATATATATATATAATATAATATATACATATATAATATAATATATATTATAATATATATATATATATATAT
>Ga0214542_1004197_pt1 | contig 28788 bp, 13 predicted proteins | sample CNSS1metaG_FD_160096 | JGI IMG/M metagenome (GOLD analysis project Ga0214542, IMG submission 160096) | Root nodule microbial communities from cowpea collected in UCLA plant growth center, Los Angeles, California, USA - CNSS1 | ecosystem: Host-associated > Plants > Roots > Nodule | place: USA...
ATATATATATATATATATATATATATATATATATATATATATATATATATATATATATATATATATATATATATTCAATTATGTCTTAAGTTAATCAACTATATCCGAAAAATATAAAATCATTTTTTGCACAAAATAATCAATTAAATGTAGAACATGGAAAAAATTTTCTTGAACACATAATAAATTATTTTTTAACACAATTGATTATGTGTTAGTTTAGAAAAAAATAATTTTAGCTTATATATAGCATTTGTCTTAGTTGATTATATGTTGATGAGAAATGAAAAATAATTTTAAAGTAGGTTCATACTTAAAACCATCATACTTTACAAATTTACCATACTACTTTGATAATCAATGATAAAAGGATTTGCATTTTATTTAGAAAAAACACTTCTTGATTTAAAGTACACCTAAACTTTTAATATATTACAATGTTTGTGTAAAAACTTCAACATTATGTACTAATATTTCCTAAAAATATAAAATTTCTTAAAAGAATGACACATAATCTATATACTTTTTTAGACAAACTTGAAAAAAATTTCTTTTTCATAAAATCAAATAGGGTGATTCTTCTCCTAATAAAATATTCTATTTATAAATCTTAAATCTTAATATTAAAAGAGGAAACAATTTTTTTTAATTTATAGGTAACATGTTAAATTTAAATAAACTAGATAATAATTTAAATCCGAGCAACATCGTAAAAATTAGAACACAAATATTTTCTTAATACAATCTAATTAGCAGCAAGTGCGTGTGTTTAGATTAATTTTTAACTTCTTGTAAGATTTTTTTCAAAGAACGTGTGCTACATTGCTGAACTTTGCATACTTTAAACATCAATCATATTCTTTTAAGGAGTTAGTTATTCTTACTTTCATCAGCGTTTTAGATCAAACAAAAAGTCTAGGTTTACAACATGGTTCAAGACTAAAAAATGAGTAGTGCTTATTACCTTGTTAATTGGTTAGCTTTATTTCCCATACCTAGGTTCTATATATGGGTTACTTAAAAAGATTCAGAAAAAAAAAAAAAAAAGAAGGAGAAATCTTCATATTCTTTTACTTTTGGATTTTTTGAACTGAGGCAACTTAATTTTGAATTTCTGGTGCAGTGCTCTTCCAATTACTGTGAAATTGGCGTGGCAGAGGCCCAGAAAAATGTGATGGTTTGGCTGAATTACATATGTGGGGAATATTCTGGTACGATTCTCTTTTTGTCTTCTCAGACAGTTCGTGAAAGACTTTGATAGTTGCACAAGTGTGTGTTTCCCCCAATGAGATTCCAGAATTCAATGAATCTGTGGCATTCAGTGTTTAACAACTGTAGTTGTGCAGGGGCCTGTAGATAGGGTAAGAAGCTGTATTCTTGGTTAGAATATGTAGTTTTTGAGTATTTAATTAATATTTTTCACATGATTAGATGTAACTTTTGTATTAGACAAGTTCAAATGAGAGAACTTTTTTTAGTTGGTGTCATCCCATGAGAACGCATAGAGTAATTTGTAACATCCCATGTCAAAATATCTGTTTCTTGTACATGTTCTTTGATGAACCTGCGATATATAGTTGCACGATGTAATTGGATGGTATTGGAATACATGCGTTTTATGTCATCCACCTAGTTCAATTATTTGAAGCACTGAGTGTTGTGTTGTGACAGTGTTTACTTTGATGCGTAGTGGGCCATTTTAACTGGAGTTAGACTAGGATTGAGCCTGAGAGAACATTCTTGATGTGAATAAGTTATTTGCAAAACTTCAAGAAGATGGAAGCATTGTTCATACTTTGATCTGATAGAGAATGGTTTGATGATACAAAACAATAGGTTAAGTGTCCCTTTAGGGGCATTTTGGAGCACATGGGGAGGCCTAGTTAGAGCTCCTACCCCTCAAAACTGTACCATTCTTATCACTTTCCACGAATCCATGTCCTGAGATGAAACTGAGGTACCTTTCATGACCTGATCTGTTGAAACCTATACAATTATGGCACCTTATAGGTCTGAATATACGATGTTAAAGTTTCCTAATAGTCCGGAATATGTCTTGGTTTTGGTTTTTCATTGGTGTTGTGGTGACACAGATTAAGCAAAGGAAATGGAGAAAAAAGCATGTAGCATAGCAATGTTGCAGATAAAAAGAAAAGAAAATGCAATGCTTGATGCCTACTCTACCACTCTAGGTTGAAGTCCTGCATTTACCCAGTGACATATGGCTCACGTCATTTTGAGGAAGTGACCGTGTTATGTTTGACAAAATGTTTTTGTTTCAGTAAAATTGAATTATTCTATGGTGGGATGTTGACAAGTTCCTTTTGCTTCTCTTTTTGTGATTCCTGAGGCCACATTCTTCTCATCTTCTTTCACTGCTTTTGGATTTGTGAGATCTTCCTTGATGGGTCCATTAAAAGAGTAATAATTGATGAGCCAACTTTGCTTAAATGACTTTTGATTCACCGGACCTTCTCCTACTGATCTAATAAAAATACCGGGGTCCCTTTGGATTTAGCATCATCATGGAATCTCCTTTACCTGTTGTGGAATATATTAAAGCAACAAAGGAGCTTCAAGTACACCACCTGTTAAAGACTAAGCTCTTGCAATTACTCTCCCTCTTTTTTTCCTTCTCTTTCAACCCTTTCCTCCACTCACCACAAAACGTGTCATCAATCAATAATAATAATAATAATAATAATAATAATATTCCTTTCTTCCAATCTCAGCTAAGCTTGCCACTACAGTTGAATGTATATTTCGAGACATACACAAAGCAGCAGCATATGCTTACATAGGAAGAACCTACCCTTCTCCCTCTTGGTCTTGTAGGACCCACCCTACCCTTTCTTGTAAACTTATCTGAATTCATAACTGTTGCTTAGTGGATTTCTAAGTTTTTTACACCAAATATTGTGTCTTACATTCCACTAGCAGTTGAATTGTGCTAAGTCAACTAACCAGTGTAGTGCATGTGTGTGCAAGTGTTATTGCTCTTCCAATGGATAGCTTAAAGTAAATTGGGGTCGATTTTCCTCAGTTTTGAATCCTGGTACACTGTTGAGTAATTCATGGGATTTCATGGTACTGGAATGGTAGTGTTTCTAAGGCCAAATAATTGCATTTTGATTGTAGTGATCAAACTCTTAACGCCACCCTAAGAAGAATGTGAAGAGTGGCTTGCTTGAATTGACTTTTACAATTTGTTGTTGGCCATTATAAACCCCCTTTACCCTTTTCTTTTTTCCTTTTATTTTTGGCCAAAACATCTTTTATTCTCCTCAGCTTGGATATATATCACAGCATTAAAGCAAGCATTCCCTTTAGAATAAATTCTTTCTGTGATGGATGAGTGAGCCCTGTAGATGGCTTGCTTAATAATTCATATTACAAAGAAAAGTTAACTGCTATGTTCTGTCATCTCCTTCTGACTAAAAATTTTTACTCACTTCCATTAGTTACTTTGTTGCCTTGCAGCTCAATAGCAACATGTGGAGGAACTTGTAAGTACAACACAATTGGAATAGAAAATTTTTTATCTGTGTGTGCTGTAGACTCTTATATTATGCATGTTTTGTTAAGGTTCAATTCCTTGATGGAATACAGCTTTACAATCAATGATGGATTTATATATATACATGACCCCACCGATTGATTGGGTTAGTGCTTAGTTATGTCATGACAAGCACTGAACTGTGGTGATGGTCCCTTAATGAACTTGGGGGTTGCGATTCCTTTGCAAGGATAATGTAACAAATTAATTGTTACCTGTTAAGTGTCTTGAACAAGCAAGTATTTTATTAGTTTCCTTTTCATAGCAGCTCCATCTTGATCTTTGAACAGGCCTGATTAGTTCTCTTTCTTCTACATTACTTTCTTTGTACAAACATGGGGACTCTGGGTCCAAAAATCCAATCCTAGATTCTTTGATTCCTCCATCCCTACATGGAACAAAAAGAATCTGCCAATGCCACCACAAACAAACACTACATGAAAGAAAAACATAATTAAAGTATTTGACTCCACTTCTTTTTTGTTTTAGAATATAAGTTTGGAATAATGTATTCAAATGAAAAGTTAATTTTTTTTCCATAACATGATCATTTTTTGGGCTTGAAACTAGTTTTCCTTCATAGGAAAATTAACTGTCAGAAAATCTCCTTTAAAAAATGAAAGTTGAAATAAGATTATTAGTTCGTTCAGTTTTTTCACTTTTGATTGCAAGATGAAAATATCCTTAACTGGTTTACGGCATCCCCATAATTTTTATTTTACCTAAAAGTTTCTCACAGCATTAGGAAAGTAGTACCCTATTATTCATTATGGTGGGCCTACCTAATTCAGTAGGGAATCAACCATAGAGGGAGATTGTGAAGTGGGAAAACAGCAAGATAAAAACAAACCACACACTTTCCCTCTTTTCTCTCCTTTTAAGACTCAAAATTGGGCTGTTTTGCTTTCCCTGTTATTGCTGCATCAGAGATTCTCTCCACCCCATTCAAGTCAAAGAAGAAAGAATAGAGGGAATTTTTTTTTAAGAAAAAAGAAAAAGTTGGTATGAACTGGGATGAGAGAGGAAGAACCACATCTCATGGCATATATTCCCCCAACATAACCCCACTTATGTTTCCTGATATGGAGTGAGATCACAGAACAACACAACCAACTCCAAGTTATAAAGAGAACTATAGCTGGCACATATTGATGCATAGCTAAAAGGATCAAAAGACATCTATTTTTCAGTCCTTTGCCAGTAAGTAAGTTGTAACTCCTCCATAAATAGCAAATGGATCTACAAAACATGCAAAATCAAAGCATGCATTTTGTGTTGTCCACTGATGCCAAACCAAGGCTAAAGTGGACTCCTGAACTTCACCAACGGTTCATTGAGGCCACAAATCAGCTTGGAGGTGCAGATAGTGAGTATAACACAAACTTCATCAACCTTAGTATTTCTATTACCATCATTGTTATCATTAGATTTTATAGTACATCTTATCTGATACTATTTTTCACACTGTGGCATCGTGTGGCAGAAGCAACTCCAAAGAGTCTTATGAGGGTGATGGGGATTCCAGGACTTACTTTGTACCACCTGAAGAGCCATTTACAGGCATTTTCATTCCCCTTTTGTAATGATATTATATTTCTTTGTTTTTCCTTCACTGAATATGGAAATCAGAAGTTGTGACATTTTTTCTGTTTCTGATTACAGAAATATAGACTTGGGAAAAGCCAACAACTAGATACCAGCTCTGACAGCAAACAAGAAGGTGACTAGTAGTGTCTACTTCAACAGCAAATAGCATGATTAGTAATTATCTCACTTCGCATAGTATCTCCTTTTTTTGGTGCAGATTACATAGAAACCAAGAGCAGTGATGGCCATTGCAGCAGGGAAATCAGTCTTGGGCCCCAGAATCAAATTACTGAGTAATAATTTGAAATTAATCAAATACTTTTATTTTATTTTCAAAGACTGTGTCTCACATGGAAATAGTATTTCCTAGAGGATTAATTCGTCAAGTTCTGTGTTCGTTTACCAGAAACATGCAGATAGCTCAGGCCCTCCAAATGCAAATGGAAGTACAAAGGAAACTTTATGAACAAATTGAGGTAGCACATTAGATATGATTATGAATTCAAAAACTGTGTCATGTTCCTTGATGCTGCAAAATGTGATTAATGCGGTCACAGTTAGTTTGATCATATATACTGAAAAATTATTTGATGTTGCAGCTAAAATGGCGATTGTTTATCATTTTATAAAAACCTTGCCCTTGTTTCAATTCTGAATGACGCATAAAGTCATGTGAATCATTTTGGATGGTGATTTCAGGTGCAGAAACATTTGCAGCTCAGAATTGAAGCTCAAGGGAAGTATTTGCAATCAGTGCTAAAGAAAGCACAGGAAGCACTTGCTGGATACAATTCTGCCCCAGTGGGGATAGAGCTCACAAAAGCTGAACTTTCCCAGCTTGTCACCATCATCAACAATGCTTGTCCAAGTTCTCCTATCTCAGAACTAACAGAGACAAGAGGGTTGAGTTTAAGCTGTGGGGACAGGAAAAGAGACAGAGGCACTATGTGTTCACTGGAAAGTTCCTTAACCTCTTCTGAAAGCTCTGGGAGAAAGGAAGAGAAACAGTCAATGGAAGAGATAGAGGAGTTCAAAAGCTCCAATAATGCTTCACTTGAATTGCCGTTGATGGGCTTTCACACTGAGAATAAAGCATCCAACACTGGATCTAGCAGTGAGGCTAGTGGGAGAAAGAGAAGTGCAGCAACAAAATCTAATGATGGTAGGTATGTTGTTGAACAACCCTGTGAAAAAAGAAGTGGCAACAAGTTCAGAAAACCAGAAATGCTTGACTTGAACAGCCAATGCCAGATTGACATGGATTCAACAACTTCAAAAACATTAGACTTAAATTGCAGCTTAAACTTTTGGGAACCATGAAAATAGTTTTTACATACTCCCTAATATTATATATATGTATGTATGTATAATATATGCGGCAAAATCTGTCATTAAACAAATATGTTAATATAGTATGTATATTTTTTATGATTATAATGAAAAGAAAGAACAATTTGATTGTATATCCTGGTGAAGAAAAAAGGTATAAGGCATGTATAGTGATATGGTATGGTGAGCCATATCTCTCCAACCAGTAACCAATCTCTCTCTTTTGCCATCTATTGGTGATGCTGATATTGGGTCAGAGAATAACAAATTTCTGCTGTTACAAGTTGGTAATGGTACCCACTGGTTTGGTTTAATTATTAGCCTTCTAAAGGCCCTACCAAAATGTGTTGGTAACGTCTAACACAGATCATTACTATTCCAATTTGAACCCATTTTTACCTCTAAGTAACTTACTGGGACTGTTGTGTTTGATGGTAACTAGATAAGTTTGCTTGAACTTTTAAAGGGCAGAAAGAAACTTATGACCTATATATAATGATGTGTGTAATGAGCATAAGTTGTGGAAAAAAGGAAACAATTGAGGAATGAATGAATGATGAGTCAAAAAAACTTGTGCAGTTGAAAAATATAATTGATTTGATGAGGTCTAACTTTAGTTTATTGATATAATGTTGTCGATTTTTAGGGGGCAACCTTGTTGTTTGAATAATTGATTTAGTTAAATTATATGATGTTCTTCCTTAACTCTAGAATGAATGCATTATCCATATCATGTTTAGATGTGGAACACTGTTATTAAACAAGTTCATGAGCATCTTACAGCCCTTTGGTTTGTTTAAATAAACCATAAATAAAATTAATTGAAAAAGAAGTTTGTTCTCATGCATTGAAAACGACATTGTCTCTTCTTAAAGAATTATTTCCCTCAACACCATTTAATAAATAGATAAATCTCTTAATGTAAATTCATTCATAAATTATTTTGTTGCTTCTAATGATTAGCTCTTAGGAATCCAAGATTGTGCATATATATGGATTAAGAATATTTATATTAGAATACTCTTTCACCTTTTTTAACCATTTCTGCACGAATCATATGAAAAACGAGCAAACAATCAGATTCTATCAAACACCCAAATTACTTCATATAAGTAGAATTAGCATACTAGCTTAAATCTACTTACCTTAATATTTGCTAATGATTTGCAATGTGTAGTGTCTATCGCATATCGTATGTTGAAAATTAGATGATAAACAAATATTGATATTAAAATTGTCTATTTTTTAAAATATTAAACTAAAATCAAATTAATATGTTTTTGTCCCTCAAATTTCAACGAAATTTAGAATTAGTCTCTCTTTAAAATTTTTAGATTAATTTAATCTTTCATCTTTAAAAATGTGTGAATTTAGTCCTTTTAACCAAATTTTGTTAAATTTATCAAACGTTTCAAACGCATTGCATGATAATATTTGAATTGTTTACATTGTTTGATACATTTTTTTCTTCAATGTTAACTCAAATATTATAATAAAATACCTTTAAAATGTGAAATAAACTTAACAAAATTTGATTAGAAAGACTAAATTCACATTTATAAAGATAAAGGACTAAATTGGTATAAAATTTTGAAGACAAACTAATTCCAAAATTCACTAAAACTTGAAGACCAAAATCATATTTAATCCTAATACAAACATAAAAATTGTCTGTTTTTTTAAATAAACTAACTAAAATTAAAGAATTAAAACTACAGAAACTAAAATTACCCGCCTATTGAAGTATTAAAAAAGGCACAGAGGTATATTTTCATTGTCTATCTAAATACGACAAAATCGACATTAAGAACCAAACCAGAGAAAAGAAATCACAACGCCAAACAGTATCTTACGCTGATTTTTACCAAACAGTATCTTACGATGATTTTTACGAGACTTCTTAGAAAAAGAAGGTTGTGATTAGTGTTACATTTCAGTAACAGCTAACCCTAACCACCCTTTTTTATTCACCAAAAGCACAAAAGCAAATTGTGCTATAAGTAGAAAAACTCATTATATATATAAAAACTAGCGAACACACAGACGATCTCGTAGCTGTGTGTTCGCATTTTTTAATTTTCAAAAAATTTAAGTTAAGATCAATAATAAATATATAATTAATTTTTAAAATAGTTTTAAATATAAAATTAAAAAAATAAAATATGTACAAAAAGATTTTAAAATAATGGTTTAAGACAAAAAAGTTTTTAGAATAAAGATTAAAAATAAATTATTTATAAAATAATTAAGGGTAAATCTGGTACTATGAAATATGGACACAAAAGAAGAAATCTTTTTATATATTGTTATAGATATAAAGAGATTCCCTCTTTTGTGTCCACATTTCAAAATACCAATTTTATCCTTTAAAATATAATTATTTATTAAATTTTTAAAAATTGACCATTATTTTTACCAGTTTTTTAGAAAATCGTTTATCTCTACTTCTTCTCTTCTTCTTTATTTATCAACGGTTATTCTCTTATCTCTTCTGATATATTTCACTTTATTTTTAATAAATATAATTTTATTTTATATATTAACTTAATAACATTACAATATCATTACCTACTAATATAATATCACACATATTTAAAAAATGCATACACACATGCACACTAGAGCCTATGTTTATGCTAGTTATTAATAAAGAGAAGAATGGAAGGCATATATTGAGATATCAAGAAAACAGGGGTTGCTGATTCGAAATAAACATAGTTAGGCTATGTTATCTAGACAATTAGCATAGAGAAATAATTTGAAATACACTAGGTTTACAGTAACAATATACATTTCCCTATAGGGAAGAAATACTATGTTTATTGTAACCATATACATTTCACTATGTCTACACAATTTGTGTACAATATCTTCCCGTCGTCGTTGCTATTCCTTGTCTACCCGTCGCGAGTCCTCCTTCGACTCTCTTTGCTTTCGATTGTCTTTCCATCTTCGCAGAGCCGCTCTCGGCGAAGCCACCTCCGTTTCTCAGGAACTCTTGGCACTTCACTCCACGCATTACTTTTTTCATAGGATTCGTGATAATTTTACTCAGCTAGCTTTGCTGAAAAAATTGAAATGGCCCACGACAGTTAGTTTTACTTTCAACTACAAATAAACACGATTAGGCTTTGTTATCCGGATAATTAGTATAGAGAAAAAAATTCGAAATACTATGTTTACGGTAACTATATACATTTTAGTACACAATTAGGCTTTGTTATCTTGATAATTAGATTAGGGAAGAAATATTATGTTTACCGTAACCATATACATTTCACTATGTCTACACTATTTGTGTACAATATCTTCCCGTCGTTGATGTTATTCCCCGTCTTCCCGTCGTGGGTCCTCCTTCAGTGGTCTCTACTTTCGGTTGTCTTTCCGTCTTCGCAGAACGACTCTCGTCGAAGTCGCCTCCATTTCTCTGGAGCTCTTGGCATCTCACTCCACACATTAATTTTTTCGTAGGATTCGTGATAATTTTACTCGCTAGCTTTGCTGAAAAGATTGAAGTGGTCCATGACAATTAGTTTTACTTTGAGTAACAAATAAACACAATTAGGCTTTGTTATTCGAATAATTAGTATAAAGAAATAATTCAAAATACTATGTTTGCGGTAACCATATACATTTCACGACACAATTAGGCTTGTTATCTGGATAATTAGATTAGGGAAGAAATACTTGGTTTACCGTAATCATATACATTTTACTACACAATTATGCTTTGTTATCTGGATAATTAGATCATGGAAGAAATATTATTATTTATCGTAACCATATACATTTGTTTATAATATTATAATTTTGCATACAGTGTTATAATTTTAAATTATAATTTTTTTATAAAATAGTATATAATAATTTCTTTAATATTTAAAGGGTGTATTTTCTATAATGTAAGTGTTTAGAATGGTAGATTCCAATTATAAGTCAACCATGAATTTGATTAAGTCAAAACTAAAGTGGTAGCAACACAGTGTTCTCGCTATCTCACATTTAGAGAATGAGAATGTTTTTATTGACATACTTTAGGTGATTTTAGTTTTTAATGAATTTTCTAAACTTGATTAAATATTGATAATGAATTAATTTTTATTTTTCATGAATGTATGTTTGATAATATATAATATGTTTTTATAAAAAGTAAAATGTTAGAATTCCACGATTTATAATTATATGAATAATACGATAGGCTAAACAACTACCTTGACCAAGGCTTTTCTTACCATTTTGTAGTTGGTTTAACCGGTTCTTGATAAGATTTTTAGTTTAAAATCCTGTATTCAAATATAAATTACATGGTCAAGTAATAAGAAATCTTCTTTTAGTCCTTTAATGATAAATGAATGTTTACTTATGACTAAATTAAAGAATTGAATGTTCGTAATTATTATTCTAATATATCACCTAATTATAATTATAAAAACAATATTGTTAAAATAACTCAAATAAAAAAAGGTAAATAATCATTTTAATATAATGAGAATTTATATTATTTAAGAAAACAAAATTAACTTTAGTGTAAAATGAACACCCCGTTAATATGCAGTTATAAGTATGAAATTAGACTATTCACATTAATTCTATATTCAGAGTTAGGTTCATTACATATTAAAGTTAATTTTTCTTTATATATATATATATATATATATATATATATATATATATAATATGATGTGATTGAAAAAAGAAGATTAAAAAAAATGATATTGATTAAATGTCTGTGAACAATGAGTGTTATTGTAAAATATGTGGCAAAGTAAATAGTATTATTAGAATTAGATGCTTAAACTCAGTTGTCTCAATAATTAACTCCTTAATCATTTAATTTACTACTTGTATCAAAAGTTATAGAAAATGAAAGAGTCACACTCACTCCTTTGGGTCCCTCCATTCATTGTCGTATTCATCATAGTCAACAATGGAATACATATATGGTCGTATGCAAGGCACGTGACACCTTTCCCACTCACTCTTTTTCTTCCAAACATATCATCATGCAATGGAATACTTATAATGCGATTAAGTGACGTCTAAACCCAGATCATTAATTATGTCTACATGCATAATTATTATTGTTACAACCCACAACATCATACATTATTCCATTTTTACCCACATGCAATCATGCCCACACCTTTGTAATAATTTTCACTGTTTAACGTATAAAAGTCTCTTTGACCATGCTAACAAAGTGAAATTCTGATGGATATAAGAAACTAAAAACACTGATTGAATGGAATCATTAGCCTTGATCTTCAAAAAACTGTGTGGACTTAATTCACACGAAATATTATTTTAACAAAACCTTCTCTCTTTTTTTGGATATCACAACCACCTATGAAACTCAAGGTTAGACAGAAACATCATGCCCCTAACAGACAACGGTTGTGGCCAACAAAGGAAGAAGGAATTATTAGCAACACCATGCGCATTTTTTAAATGTTTTATGCAGTGTAAACTTTAATCAATTGGTGTCACCAGCCAAGAGAAAGAAAATGATTTGCTTAGCCCACATTTTGGCAAATAAAATCAACTCACAAGTCAAGCATTAGCTCATTGCAACATGGAACTTCCACAAATTAACCTAGTTCATAGGCTTCTCATAGCATCTGTGTTGTTTCTTCTTGCAACTTTGGTTCTGTCTTTTCCTTTTGAGCCTCCAGGTAAGTTATGTATAACTTCTCTTTGCTTTCTTATTGAGCTTGAAACAATTTTTTGATTTGAAGGGTCTTTACTTGATTTTCCATTGTAGGAAATGTTAGGCAATGGCACATGACTTCTGATGTAAAGGAAGTTGCAGGGAAGTCTTATGACTATATTATAGTGGGTGGAGGCACATGTGGTTGTCCATTAGCTGCTACTCTATCAGAGAAATTCTCTGTGCTGCTTGTAGAAAGGGGTGGTTCACCCTATGGGAATCCTTTGGTGATAGAAAGGAGGAACTATGGAATTCCATTACTTGAGACTGATAAATACATGTCAGTGGCACAAAGTTTCATGTCACAGGATGGAGTTGGCAATGTGAGAGGAAGAGTTCTGGGAGGATCATCAGCTATAAATGGGGGCTTTTACAGTAGAGCAAGTGAGGAATTTGTTTGCAGAGCTGGTTGGGACAAGAAGCTGGTCAAAGAAGCTTATGAATGGGTGGAATCAAAGGTTGTCTTTCCTCCTTTTTATCTCTCACCATGGCAATCTGTTGCTGAATTCAGCATACTTGAAGCAGGAGTTTTACCATACAATGGCTTCAGCTTGGAACATATCAAGGGAACCAAGATTTCTGGAAGTGTGTTTGATGAATTTGGAAAGAGACACACCTCAGCAGATCTTCTGAATGCTGGGAACCCAAAGAACCTCACAGTTCTCATAAATGCCACTGTCAAGAGAATCCTCTTTCATCACAATAGTAAGTAAAACAAAAATGAGTATAATAAAAGTCTTTCTATAACTTGCTATAACAGGTAGTTTGAAGTCTAAATTGAACAAGCTTCTTTGTAGGTTACAGGAATGAAACCAGAGCTAAGGGTATAAGTTTCATGCAGAGCAATGGCACATTAGATGAAACTCATGAAGCCTACATAAAAGAAGTGCAGAATTCAAGTTCAAGGGGTGATGTGATATTGGCAGCAGGTGCATTGGGTAGTCCCCAACTTCTGCTGCTAAGTGGCATAGGGCCAAAAGAACAACTGATAAAGTTCAACATTTCGTTAGTGCGTGACATTGAAGGGGTTGGGAAAGGAATGCAAGATAACCCTTGTATAGCAGTTTTGGTGGATTCTAAGCCACAGAATAGGCTTCCTGATCCACCTCAAATTGCAGGCATAACAGATGACTACAAAATTATTGTTGAAGCATCAATACTTCCTCTAAGTTCCAATTCCACAAGGGTTAATGTTGCTGCCAAGATAGCTATGCCTACTTCAAAAGGGGTGCTTCACCTGAACAACACAGACCCCAGGCTGAACCCTTCTGTGAGGTTCAACTATCTAGCTAGTGAAAATGACATGGAGGAATGTGTCAAGATGACAAAACTGCTTGACAGAATTGCAAGGTCAAAGTCTATTGCATTTTTCCTAGGTGAGTCACGGCAAGAAAAACTGACATCTGCTGATGTTGATATTAGAAACTTCTGCAAGAAAAATGTGAGAACAATCTATCACTATCATGGTGGTTGCACGGTTGGATCAGTGGTCGATGAGCACTACAGGGTTTATGGTATAAAGGGATTGAGAGTATTGGATGGCTCAACTTTTTCAGAGTCACCGGGCACAAACCCAATGGCCACCCTTCTCATGCTAGGAAGGTACCAAGGACTCAAGATTCTGAGCGAAAGGAATGCAGCTTCTGACTCAAATGCCAAAGATAAAACAAAATGATCTCTCTGTTATTACCTTTCAAACAAAACCAGCTTGTAAAAAACAATAAGGCAGCGCTCAGAAGAAGCCTAACAGTGTGTACCATGCAAATCACAATTCTGCTTCTGCAATGTAAATTCATTTCATCTCATTTCATTCCCTCTCATCTCATCCATTTCATTGACTAACTTTGAATCAGAGAACAAGAAAACCTTCATGAACCTTTCTTTCTCGCTAGTCCTAAAATTATTTAAATTTCTGAGTTCAACACGTTTCTAATAGCAATTCCAGAAATTTGTGATGCGATAATCAACATCAATGCAACCAAGACGAGTAAAAAAATCATCATTCTTTATTCATTGCAAGAAAATATATAATATAATAACAATTTCGTGCAATTTTTCCTGTACATATATTTATCAATCCTTCCCCAATTTCAAAACCGATAACACTCTGTACCCAAAACCATAACCATTCCCTAACTCTCTACAACATCATCATCATCATCATCTCCATGACTTGATGGAGAATCATCATTTGAAGAAGCAGCTTGATCATGATCCTGGCCTCTCCGAATCCTATTGTAAGAAAAACTAACCCAAACTTCATCACCACCATCCCTTCTCCTCTCTCCCCCTTCTTCTTCCTCGCTTTTCCTCCCGAAATTATTCTCCACGGGCATCTCGTACCTACACACAGGGCAAGACCCATGCATCCCCAACCACTTCTCAATACAATCACCATGAAACTTGTGCTTACACGGCATCTCCTTCGCCACCCCACCAACCTCAAACTCCTCCAAACAAACCACGCACTCCAAATCCTCACCCTCTCCAACTTCCACACTTGGCATGGCCTCAATGGATTCCTTCGTAGCCGGAGGTCGACCACCTTTTCCGCTGCCGAGTTCGCGAAACAGAGCTTCGAGGCGCGAGTCCGCGTCGATGACCACCATGCCCTGAGTGAAGGGGTTCACCAAGATGATTCTTTGAGGCTGGCGGGCTTCAGTGTTCCCGTTTTCGTGACGTGGGTCATCGCCGTCCCGTCCTGCGGTGGTCTCCGAGAGGCCAAAGAGAAAGGGAAGAAACAGAGTTATGTCTCTGTTTCGCTCGACCCTCTCGAAAACAGAATTCTCCGGCACCTCGGTGGTCCCTGAAGCCATGATTTTTATTCAGAAAAGCTCTTTTGATTGGTGAGAGAGGAAGAGGGTGTGATGAATAATTGAGAATAATGGAAAAATTGTTTGAGAATGGAAAAAGGAGGAGAAAGGGAGAGTGAATATAAGGGGGAACAGGGGAGGGAGAAGGGTGAACCCACTGATATGACTCATAGAATGTTGTGGAAGGATCTGGAAGTTGTTTGGGTTGTTGTGGTGTGCTGTATTGTGTGTGCCAATGAGGTAACAAGCCATGTTTATCTTGAAAATTGAATTCAATCACTGTCTCATTCATTAGAAGAAGATATTTAAGGAAGAATTGGGGTTGGCTATGTGCAGACCTTGTATTATAAGATAGAGCTTTTGGTTTAGACAGATCATGAGGTAAGTTACTAAAAACTTCCAAGTCTTTCTGTCATCTTGGTAGATCCCTTTTTAACCTCATTTCAATAATTTTTTTTGTTCAAAATTAGGACTACAAGTTTTATTACAAATATGTTTTTTTTTTTTACACTGCAAAAAAATATTTATTAGTCTAAAATTTTTCACATTTTTTAACTTTCATAGTTATAAATAGTTACTTTAATAAAAGTAAAAAAAAATATATTGATTATTATAGTAATTTAATTTATTTAATTAATATATTTATTATTTGATACAAGTTAAATAATTGCATGTTGCTTTTAATTTTAATTTAATTTTTGTATTTTTAATATTTTAATTTTACTAAAATATAATTACAATTTAATTTAACATTTATAATTTATTTTTTAGATATTAATTTTGATATGTTAATTTTGAATTACTGTAAAGCTATTTATGTTCCAATATATCATAAATGAAGTTTTATCTCTAAAGGAAAAAATAATAAATATATTTTATATATTTTTTTATTATTTATTTAAAGGGATTTTTTTTATATCCACTTCTATTTTTTAATTTTATCCTTTAAATAATTTTTTAAATTAAAATAATTATTGTATTAATTTTACTTTTTAAATAACTGTTTTTTTTATTTGAACATTTTTATATTTAATTATATATATATATATATATATATATATATATATATATATATTAGCCCTTTTAATTGATAATAAACATTAAAAATTAGCCCTAACAAATTGTAAAAGTTTTAAATTAAAACTGAGAAAAAAAAACTAAATCATGATAATATTTAGAGGAATTCAAACTAAAAACTTTATATTAGTTTTAAATTATATAAGGCTCGAAAACAAAACAAGAGTAATGATTTGTTCTTCCTTTACATGTAGTCTTTCTCCACTTGTATGTGTGTTCCTTGAGTCATCAATGTAATTTTTTACTCATCAATTATCCTGTTGGTTTGGTTTGATCGTATGTGTTATTCTTAGTTATAAATAGAGCATCATATGAGTCTGAAGGTGATTTGGTATTTTTAAATTTGTTTAAGCTGTGTCACAAGAGATGAAAGTTAATCTTGAGTTTCTTTATGTTTTGAATTGTTCAATTGATTTAATTTGGCTGTTAGATGGTAATGGTATGATTGATTTCCTTGAATTGTTAATTTGAGTTGTGACTTTAGGTATGAAGCATCGAATTGTAAGATGTATGCATATATCATGAACTATTGTTGTTTGATAGTAAATTTTATTTGGATTTATGATTTTTACTGGTTTAGTTGTTTTTAATTTGCAATTGTATACGTTTGTGGTTTGTATGAGGCTTTTGATTTGCTTTAATGTGGTCGAGACTATCTGAAATGTTAGATTTCGTTCTTTGAATCATGCAGACTCGTTGAGCGAGAGGCATCTTATATCTGAGCAAGTTTGCATAATTCACCTTCTAGAGTTTTTTTGTTGCTATGTGAGTGAGTGTCGTTAAGCGAGAACTTAAATTATTCTTCCCAATACTCATTTCATTGGGCTATATCCAAATTATCTGCTAAACGAAAATGAAATCAAATTCCAAAGAATTTGATCATTTGAGCGAGTGAGTTCTCACTGGGCGAATTTTGACATACAAATTTCAGGGAGCTCCAGTGGTGCCTTCATTGGACTCGCTGGGTAATTTGTTGCAAAAATTGTTCTAATGTTAGAGTTGTTGGACAAAATCTTTAATCGTTGAGCAAATGGGCCTTCAAGTACTACTAATTGGGTGAGTGGAGGCTTTTGTTAGGTGAGACTAGTAAAATTTCTCACCTTTTCAATTTTATGAAATTGGAATGGATATTTTGATGATAGTTAAATGTTAGCACTATAATCCTATGAGTATGTAAATTGTTGAGATTGGTGTGCTAATCTAGGGTGGATAGGCATGTGTTCTTCAATATATGCATTGATGTAAGGATTCAATATTAGAGGTTATCTTAACACTCTAATAATCATTCAGACTCATGCAGAGAAAGATGAGTTATGTGGTGAGAGTAGTAAGAGATCATAGTCTAGGAATTTTACCTTAGCGTAAGACGAGAAGAGACTAACCTTGTGTGTGGTAAGGTTGAAACTCATTGACAATATCTTTGTAGAATATAGTAAAGGTCCATCACAAGTGCAAAACTTGTCAGAGTCAGATATTAATACATGTATCTGAACAATTGAGTTTTGTTTAGTATGTACTTGAAACATGTTTGTCTTTATGAATGATGTGTATATGATTTTAACTTGAGTTTTGTTATATGAAGATTCTTTTGCAAATTAGTTTACCTTTTGTTGTGTGGTTCTGTCTAGTGTTTCTTTTCTTCTTTTGCAATGATCACCTTAATTGGTATGTGCAAATGAAGAAACAAGAATTGACCTACCTTGGGAACAATCATGCAGGCACCTAGTTCCTAAATTGGAGTTGTTTATTTTGTAGTATGTTTTGAAAAATATTTTATATTTTGTTATAAACATTTAGTTTCCTACATTTATATATCATGTTATGTCAAGTTGTTGAGGTTTCTTTTTGAATGACTATAATAATCTTTTCTAGCTATGAATTATTCGTTCTTAAATATTAACTATGTGATGCTTTATTTTAGTAGTAATATTCTATTAAAATAAGATGTTAGAATTTGTTTATTTTACATATAGTTTTAATATAGTATATGTTATGACAAGATGAAAAAGAAACAAATTAAGATAAAAAGAAGACACACAAATTTACGTGGTTCAGTCAATGTGACCTGGACACTTCAAGAGTTTTTTATTTCTAAATAATAATAGAGAGATATATGATACGAATGTATTTTTTAACCTTATAAAAGGATAAAAATAACAGTCTCTTTAAACCTCATTACAACTCATAGATATATGAAGTAAAAGAGATAAAGAGACAATATAACATTCAAGGCATCTTAACAGTATAATTAATAATTCTAAATTTATAAAATATATTTTATTATTTTTACTCACAATTAAATCTTTGTGTGTATACTAAAAAATTATTTTATAACGATTTACATAATAATAACAAAATAAATATATAAAAAATAAATCAAAAGCTCTAAGTAAATTATAACTATTTAAATAAATAAAATATTAAGAGTAAGTTATTGATGATAAATTAAAAGAAATATATAACTTATTTTTTATATTAAATAGTAAAAAATTAACTATTTTATCTAAAATATTTTTCAGTATTCTGAGTATATTAATTAATGGTTTTGTTTTTAGCATTAAACTAGCTATAATTAGCAATAACCCCTGTAAAAATATTAGAAAATATGACGTATTTAAAAATAGTACAAAAATTGAAAATAGAAAGAGATCTATTTAAATGGGCTATAAACAAATCGAAATAAAAGATTATATAAACTAAGACATCTAATAATATATTAATTTTTATTAAATGTATTACTTGAATTGAGACCGGAAAGTTAAGTAATTTAAAGATAAATTAGGAAAAAAATAATAGTTTGTTAAAAGATGTAAATATAAATCAATTTTAAAAGAGTAAATTAAATGACTAAAATGATATCCCTTGTTGGAAAGTAGTTCATTTGACAGTTTCTTGGTTTAAAAGTATGATCACCAAAATTTATAGTTTGTAATAAGAAAAAGAAAATGTTTTAAGAGAATATTGCTATTTCTTTTTCTCTGGGATTTCAATCCTATTATATTCTCATCATCTTAACTTCCCACAAGGTAAGGTATTGTTTGTAAGAATAATTTTAACTTTCTTAAACTAATGTTTACCTTTTTTGTAGCATAAGATTTTTTTTTTTCTTGCAAGAATTTAATGTATTTTTATATTAAAAAAATTTTGTTATCAGAACAAAAAGTACAATTAAAAAGATAATTTAGAAGCTCTTGTCATGAAACCTCCTTATTAAAAGGTTTGTTAAAAATAAATAGTGAAATTAGTACATATTTTGAGTGTTGTTTAATTATATAGCTTCATCCCCGTAGTTTTACACAGATCTTTAATATATTTTTTTAATTTGTAGATTACTAAAGCTATATTCTGATTTAGTTAGAAAATAAGAGTAGAATTATCTTAAAACTGAAAATTTACATTTATTTTTTTATATAAAATAAAATTTGTTTCTATCGCTCTATCTTTGAAAATGTAAATAAATTTTGTTAGGTCAATAAATGGGATAAGAAGTTGAGAATTTCACTAAGATGAATTCACTAGCAATTGAAGTAATGAGTATAATAAAAAAAATATTCATGGACAAAGCATGCATATTTTAATGTTAATAGTTTCATTTCATCACATGGTGATGTTGCATTTGTGATACATTCAATGTTTTTAATTATATAAGAATTATTAATCTTTTGTGGACAGCTGGGTGGCAAATTTAAATAATAAAACCTTATGGTGCCTACCAACTATATTCAAAAGCTTTGGTTAAGTAAATAAATCATAATCACACTACTAATCTTCTTAACTTACTATATTATTAAAAAATTGTGTGATGAAATCTCTGGCTGCAACTTGTTATGGTTGAATTCAACAATAACTATGAAATCTAGGTTTCTCTAGAACTTACACTGATTAGGTAGACTCAATCTTTATAAAAATTGCTAAAATTCTGATGCATGTGAAAGAATAGTAATCAAGATCTTTGTGGACATTTCCAAACAAATATATACTTTTAAAATGTAGACAGTGGAACACATGGTTTTGATGATTTTTTTTAATTATTACAAAATGAGTTTAATTGTAATTTATGTTTTACAATATGGTTTTATCTGTATTATTATATAAAATATACTGAGATTCAATTTTGATTTTTTGTGTACGTATAAGTTTGTTTTTTAATTTTACATTTTAATATGTAATTCTTTTTTAAATTAAGATAATTACCTTGTTAGGTTTATCTTTTAAGTGATATTTTTTAAAAATTTAACCGTTTTTTAAGTTAGATTGTTTCTTTAAAATTTAACAATTTTTTAAAATTAAAATAAATATTTATAATAAAAAATTATCTACAAAATTATTAGTTACATTTATTTTATAATTATAATTTTATTATTTTGTTATTATTCACATGTAAAATATATATATATATATATATATATATATATATATATATATTTTATTTGAAATTAGATATTTGTGAATATTTTAATAATAAAAAATATAATAAGTTAAATAAACATTGTTATAATAGACTTTAAAATTTTTCTAGAAGTGAATTTAAATCAATTTATTCTAAGAAAAAAAGTTATAAGGTGAAGATTATTTTTTTATATATAAATTTAAATTAATTTATCTTTAAAAAAAGTTTAAAATGAAGATTATTTTTCTATATATTGTAAATTGGTTTTATTTTTAATCAATATATAATTTTAAAGATAAATTTTGATTATTTTATTTGGATTATTTGGAAGGAGGCTTATCAACTAAAGAACCGTGAAAAATCGAGGTATTTAAAGGATTTCAACATCCAAACTTGTAAGCCCCATTTCAGTTTCTTTAATTGTTTGGGCCTAGCCATTCGTGGGCCTAAGACCAGTCCAATAAGGGGACCCCAAAACCCTCTTCTGCTTTCTCATTTTCACTTGTCTCCGTTTCTGAAGTTGTCCTCTTGTCCCCTGTCGTTCTTCTGCTAGGAACTCTGCTAGGGCACAAAATTGTCCGTCTCGGAGCTAGCAAGACTCGTACTTCTCCAGGTAAGCTGAGCTAGTGGGCCTTCTGGTCCCTTCTTTTTCATTCCTCCACTGTTGAAAAATGTTAGTCAAGTTAGAGTTAAAGTTTCCTAACTTCGTCTTGCGCGAATCCTGATGTTTCAGCTCACTGCCTTGGCTTTGGAACTGAAGTAACCCTTAGTTTCGAGTATTGTTTTCGTTTGGTTAGCCTCTGAGCAAGGTAAGGGGAAGCTAGGGTAATTGTCTTCTTGAATGTTTTTACCTATTCTGAACGAATCTTGTGTTTTGGTGTTTGAATCTTGTGACTTGATGTATGAAGTTGGTTGTTGGGTGTGTGTATTCGATTAGAATGAGAGAATGCATGCAATGGCAGGTGAGAAACCTGCTAATCTCGCCCAAGCGGGTAACCCTCGCCTAAGCGAGAATAGCAGGGACTCACCCCTGAATTTCATCTCGAATGGTCGCCTAGGCGACAAACATGATTTTTGAGCGAGGCACAGTCTTGCCTAGGCGAGACGCTGTCGCCTGAGCGAGAATTCGATGAAATTCTTGCAGTGGTCACTGTTGGACCCTCGCCTAGGCGAGAAGGGGGTCGCCTGAGCGAAAACGCCTGGGCGAGAATCTTCAGTTTAGGCGAGGATTCGTGACAAGGGCTGCTGTGTTGGCTGATGCTACTCCATGCTGATGTTAATTACTTTCCTTATTCATAGTATGTGATCATGCTTAGTATGTGTACTTGATTTGAACTGAAAAGTAGTCATTGTTATGTAGGATTCATGCTTTGAATGTTGGAAGATATATTGTTATGCATGAAATGAACATGAGTACGGAAACATGATATTCTTGAGTGTCCGAATGCACTGAATTTGGATGATAGATAGGCATGTGATATGTGTTGAGAGGGAGTTTCATGGGGAAAACTCCTAGTGATATATATATATATATATATATATATATATATATATATATATATATATATATATATATATATATATATATGTATGTATGTAAGTATGCATAAGTGCATGCCTAGTGTATACCTTGATATAGGAGATGTCTAGATAAAGGAAGGTATCCTGAACTCTAATAGACCTTCATGCTCACGTAGAGCAAAATGGTTTATGTGGTGAGAGTGGCAGGAGGTCCTAGTCTTGGGACAGTTTGGGCCCGAGACATTAATGGATTAACCCTGTGTGTGGTTGGGTGATAACCCCTTGCGTCTAGACTCTGTAGAGTTTAGAAACCAGCACAGTGCATACTTCCTTTAGAATTCTATATCAAGTGTATGATCCGGATATCGAGTCATAGGAACTTGCATTTGTCTGCCCTTTCACGATTGGAATGTTTATAAGTTTATTAATAATGATCTGCTTTGTCTTGTACCATGTTTTATAATATGTTAATGACGTTTGCACTAGCTCACCCCTTTGCATTTTGTGTATGTTCCTGTACTGTCTTTCCTTGGCGATGATCACCTCTTGGTGGGAGCAGATGGGGCAAATCCTGGCGGTAGACCCGATGGGGGCAGCGGTGCTGCTTAGATGGACCTATTTCTTGTGACCCCTAGGAATGAAGTTGGCTCTAGGGCTGCCATAAGAACTCTTATCCTAGGACTATGTCTCTTTTGAAAACTATCTTTTACTTTGACTTTTAATTGTGGATAAGGCACTGTGTTTCTGCCTAAGGCTTTTACATGTTTAAGGATGACTGTAATGGTGATTTCCCTAAGTACTTCTTTTGATTCCCCTTATTTATATGCATATAGCTATGTCGCGTGGTTATTGGGTAGAATTAAATTCTCTTAAATGGGATGTCACATTTATGGTATCAGAGCCTTCGTTCCTAAGTGTCTGTGGACTATGCGCTGCTTAGCTTTCGTTGTGTCTTGCTTGTCGTGTTTAGATAAGTTTCCAGTCTAACCACGTTCTAATGGTTATTTCTGCATGTCCAGTGATATGGCACCTCCGCGTATCACTCCTCCTCCACCCCCTCAGGGCGATGGGCAAGATCTGGCTAGGGCGATTGAGGCAATGGCTGCTGCTTTGACCCAACAAAGCAATGCCATGTTGCAGCAACACGAGGCGGCGATGCAGCGCCAGGAAGTCTCTCTTGAGCAACAAAACTTTGTGATACAGCAGATGGAGGCTGCTAGGCAGGCTGCTGAGGACGCTCAGAGGCAGCACTTGGATGCCCTCCGCCAATTAGGGGAGAATGCTGCTGGTGCCCAGATGTATGGTCCTCATCCCCAACCTCCACCCCCTAAATGGAGTTTGGAGGATTTCTTGAAGCACCAACCTGCCAAGTTTGATGGCAAGGCGAGCCCCGATCAGGCGGATGAAAGATATGGAGCGCATCTTTGATGCCAAGAGGTGCCCCAATGAAAGCAGGCTTGCTTTCACTGTTTATATGCTCACAGGAGAGGCAGAGCATTGGTGGGCTAGTATGAGGATGGTTATGGAGGAGAGGCACGAAGAGGTCAATTGAGAGGCCTTCAAGAGGAAGTTTTTGTCAGAATACTTCCCTGATAGCGTGAGATACGCTAAAGAGGTGGAGTTCCTTCAGCTTACTCAGGGAGACAAGTCGGTGGCTGAATATGCCGAGAGGTTCAAGCACCTGGGACGCTTCTATACCATGCCACTGGATGAGGAGTGGTGCTGCAGAAAGTTTGAAAATGGGCTTCGAGGAGATATTAGGCTGATGGTGGCACCACTTTCCATCAAAGACTTTGCAGCTTTGGTGGAGAGAGCTCGTGTTATGGAGCAGATGAAGGCTGAGATAGAAGCTCAGCAAGTTCAGCAGCAGCAGAAGGCCAGTGGGTCATCTGGGTCCAGATCTAGGGTGGAAGAGAGAAAGAAACCTTATTCTAGGCCGCAACCTCAGGTGACCAGGGGATTTACCTCTCAGCAGTCATGGGTGCCTAGATGTTATCAGTGCAACGGACCACATTTGAGGAGTGCATGCCCGCAGTTGGCGAGCACACGAAGATGCCATAGTTGTGGGAAGACAGGGCACTTAATTAAGGACTGTCCCTCCTCCAGAGGGACTACAGTGAGGCCCCCGGCTCAGACTTCAGTCCAGACTCGTCAAGGAAGTGGGGGAAACAGGCCCCAAGCGGCAGGTCGAGTGTATGCTGTGACCGGGGCAGAGGCGACAAACTCAGGTAATCTTGTTGTAGGATGTTGCTTGATTGCGAGAAAACCCCGATGTGTGTTATTTGATTCTGGGGCGACACACTCTTTTGTGTCAAAGTCTTGTGTGCTTGAGTTGGGTCTGTCGGTTAGTGAGCTACCATTTGATCTTGTGGTGTCTACGCCAGCATCTAGGTTAGTCAGGACGTCTTCCATGTGTGCACGGTGTCCAGTGGAAGTAGAGGGATGCATGTTTAAAGTGAACTTGATATGCCTACCTCTGCAAAGCTTGGACGTAATCTTGGGAATGGATTGGCTCTCTGCCAATCGCATTCTCATTGATTGTCGGGAGAAGAAGTTGTTGTTCTCCGACATTGTGGAGCCAGAGTTGTTGTCCTCTCAGGGTGTCTTGAGGGAGATCAAGAAAGGTGCTCAGTGTTTCTTGATCTATGCTCAGTTGAAGGTAGAGAAAGAGGAGAGAATAACGGTAATTCCCGTCGTGCGAGAGTTTGAGGACGTGTTCCCTGAAGAGGTACCAGGTTTGCCTCCAAGGAGAGAAGTTGAGTTCTCTATTGATCTGATACCAGGAGCGGGTCCAGTATCAATAGCCCCTTATAGAATGGCTCCTGCAGAGTTAGTGGAGTTGAAGAAGCAAATTGAAGAGTTGCTTGAAAAGCAATTCATCCGGCCCAGTGCTTCACCGTGGGGAGCTCCAGTGTTGCTAGTCAAGAAGAAGGATGGTGGTTCAAGACTGTGTGTGGACTACCGTCAGTTGAATAAGCTAACCATCAAGAATAAATACCCTTTACCAAGAATCGATGATCTGATGGATCAGTTGCACGGGGCGTCAGTGTTCTCTAAAATCGATCTGCGGTCGGGTTACCACCAGATATTGGTGAAGGCAGAGGATGTCCAGAAGACTGCATTTAGATCCAGATACGGGCATTATGAGTACGTGGTTATGCCTTTTGGTGTGACCAACGCTCCCGCCTTGTTCATGGACTACATGAACAGGATCTTTAGACCGTTTTTAGATAAGTTTGTCGTGGTCTTTATAGACGACATACTTATCTATTCCAGGACCCATGAGGAACACGCTGAGCATTTGAGGGTGGTGCTGGGAATCTTGAGGGAGAAGCAACTTTTCGCTAAGTTACCAAAGTGTGATTTCTGGATGAAGGAAGTACAATTTCTGGGGCACATGATATCAGCTCAGGGTATAGCTGTGGATCCGACTAAGGTGGAGGCTGTGATACGATGGAAAAGCCCCAAGTCCGTGGTGAAGATTCGGAGCTTTGTGGGTTTAGCAGGCTACTACAGGAGGTTTATAGAGGGGTTCTCCAAGATAGTAGCACCTTTGACACAGTTAACCAGGAAGGACCAACCTTTTGTATGGACTGACAGGTGTGAGGAGAACTTCAAGGAGCTTAAGCACAGGTTGACGAGTGCTCCGGTGCTGATAATTCCAGATGTAAGTAAACCCTTTGAGGTTTACTGTGATGCTTCTCATCAGGGTCTTGGTTGCGTCTTGATGCAAGAAAGGAAGGTGATGGCCTATGCTTCAAGGCAGCTGAAGATTCATGAGAAGAACTACCCTACCCATGATCTAGAGCTAGCGGCGGTGGTCTTTGCTTTGAAGATTTGGAGGCACTACTTGTATGGCACACAATTTCGGGTGTTTAGTGACCACAAGAGCTTGAAGTATCTCTTTGATCAGAAGGAGTTAAATATGAGGCAACGGCGGTGGATAGAGTTCTTAAAGGACTACGACTTCGAGCTTCTATATCACCCAGGGAAGGCGAATGTGGTGGCCGACGCACTAAGTAGAAAGACAGTACATGTAGCACACATGATGATCAAGGAATTGGAATTGCTTGAGAGTTTCAAGGATATGAGGATACAAGTCGAGTTGGAACCAGAGTTCATTAGGTGTAGCACCTTAGCTATATCTAGTGACTTCCTAAGCTTGATCAAGGAGAAGCAAGCACAGGATGCTAGCTTGCGGAGGGTGAAAGAGCTTTTAGGGTCTGATCAGGCAAAGGAGTTTGCCTTGGGTAGCGATGACGTGTTGAGGTTTAGAGGCAGGGTTTGTGTGCCTAGTGATGCAGAGATGAGAAGGTTGATTCTTGAGGAGGGACACAAAAGCTGTCTTAGTCTGCACCCGGGCATGACTAAAATGTACAAAGACCTCAAGGACAACTTTTTGTGGCAAGGGATGAAGAAGGAGGTTGCACAGTTTGTATCTGCCTGTTTAACCTGTCAAAAGGCAAAGGTGGAGCATCAGAAACCTGGTGGAACGCTCCAGCCCTTGGACATTCTGGTGTGGAAGTGGGACAGCATAGCTATGGATTTTGTTACCCACTTGCCTCGCACCGTAAGGGGGAATGATGCTATATGGGTGGTGGTGGATCGCTTGACGAAGAGTGCTCACTTTTTGGCAGTGAATCTCAAAATGTCTATGGCCAAGTTGGCCCAGCTTTACATTCGAGAGATAGTGAGGCTTCATGGAGTGCCCAGTAGCATAGTGTCTGACAGAAACCCTCGATTCACCTCAAGGTTCTGGCAGACGCTACAGGAGGCTATGGGTAGTAGACTGAGGATGAGTTCTGCTTATCATCCTCAGACGGATAGCCAGTCAGAGCGGGTAATTCAGTCCTTGGAGGATTTGTTGAGGACATGTATCTTGGACCACCTTGGCAGTTGGGATGAGGTGTTGCCGCTGGTAGAGTTCACCTATAACAACAGTCATCATGTGAGTATAGGGATGGCGCCTTATGAGGCTTTATACGGGAGGAGGTGTAGAACTCCCTTATGTTGGTACCAGGATGGGGAATCAGTTTTGGTAGGGCCAGAGTTATTGCAGCAAACCACAGAGAAAGTGCTTTTAGTGAGAGATAGGTTGCAGGCATCTCAGAGTCGGCAAAAAGCATATGCAGACCGGAGGAGAAGACCCTTAGAGTTCGAGGCTGGGGAGCATGTTTTTTTTAGGGTGACCCGAACCACTGGTGTGGGGAGGGCTATCCGCTCAAGGAAGTTATCTCCTAAGTTCTTGGGTCCATATCAGATCTTGAGAAGGATAGGACCAGTAGCTTATGAGCTTGCTATGCCACCCCAGTTGGCAAACCTCCATCCGGTGTTCCATGTCTCCCAATTACGGAAGTACGTGTTCGACCCTTCGCATGTGTTGGAGGCGGAGGATGTCCAAGTCAAGGAGGATCTCAGAGTGGAGGTACAACCTGTGGCCATAGAGGATCGCCGAGTGAAGGAGTGCAAGGGGAGAGCCGCCAATCTTGTGAAGGTCATATGGGATCGAAGGGCGGGCGACTCTACCTGGGAGCTAGAGGAAGACATGAGGAATGCCTATCCATATCTTTTCTAGTAAGTTTCATTTTTCGAGGACGAAAAATTTTGTTGTTGGGGAGATGTTGTAAGCCCCATTTCAGTTTCTTTAATTGTTTGGGCCTAGCCATTCGTGGGCCTAAGACCAGTCCAATAAGGGGACCCCAAGACCCCCTTCTGCTTTCTCATTTTCACTTGTCTCCGTTTCTGAAGCTGTCCTCTTGTTCCCTGTCGTTCTTCTGCTAGGGCACAAAATTGTCCGTCTCGGAGCTAGCAAGACTCGTACTTCTCCAGGTAACCTGAGCTAGTGGGCCTTCTGGTCCCTTCTTTTTCATTCCTCCACTGTTGAAAAATGTTAGTCAAGTTAGAGTTAAAGTTTCCTAACTTCGTCTTGCGCGAATCCTGATGTTTCAGCTCACTGCCTTGGCTTTGGAACTGAAGTAACCCTTAGTTTCGAGTATTGTTTTCGTTTGGTTAGCCTCTGAGCAAGGTAAGGGGAAGCTAGGGTAATTGTCTTCTTGAATGTTTTTACCTATTCTGAACGAATCTTGTGTTTTGGTGTTTGAATCTTGTGACTTGATGTATGAAGTTGGTTGTTGGGTGTGTGTATTCGATTAGAATGAGAGAATGCATGCAATGGCAGGTGAGAAACCTGCTAATCTCGCCCAAGCGGGTAACCCTCGCCTAAGCGAGAATAGCAGGGACTCACCCCTGAATTTCATCTCGAATGGTCGCCTAGGCGACAAACATGATTTTTGAGCGAGGCACAGTCTTGCCTAGGCGAGACGCTGTCGCCTGAGCGAGAATTCGATGAAATTCTTGCAGTGGTCACTGTTGGACCCTCGCCTAGGCGAGAAGGGGGTCGCCTGAGCGAAAACGCCTGGGCGAGAATCTTCAGTTTAGGCGAGGATTCGTGACAAGGGCTGCTGTGTTGGCTGATGCTACTCCATGCTGATGTTAATTACTTTCCTTATTCATAGTATGTGATCATGCTTAGTATGTGTACTTGATTTGAACTGAAAAGTAGTCATTGTTATGTAGGATTCATGCTTTGAATGTTGGAAGATATATTGTTATGCATGAAATGAACATGAGTACGGAAACATGATATTCTTGAGTGTCCGAATGCACTGAATTTGGATGATAGATAGGCATGTGATATGTGTTGAGAGGGAGTTTCATGGGGAAAACTCCTAGTGATATATATATATATATATATATATATATATATATATATATATATATATATATATATATATATATATATATGTAT
>Ga0214542_1004198_pt1 | contig 28785 bp, 10 predicted proteins | sample CNSS1metaG_FD_160096 | JGI IMG/M metagenome (GOLD analysis project Ga0214542, IMG submission 160096) | Root nodule microbial communities from cowpea collected in UCLA plant growth center, Los Angeles, California, USA - CNSS1 | ecosystem: Host-associated > Plants > Roots > Nodule | place: USA...
AAAAAAATTAAAAAAAAAAAAAAAAAATATATAAATATAAAAAAAAAAAAAAAAAAAAAAAAAAAAAAAAAAAAAAACAGATTAGATTTTGTAGTCAACAAACGCGTTTTCTTTCTCTAATTTGGTAGAGTGTGGTTTTGCGTGACTCTCGTACACGTAACTTTAGATCACTGTTTGTATTTTTCAACGTATATTTGATCACTTCTTAACTTTTTAGTCTGATATAAATCTCTAATTTGATAAACTGAAATTTTTATTTATTTAATTTATAAATTAAATAAATTTTATAGACTTATAGTATATTTACACACGTGACTTAATTATCAATAATTTGATTTAAAAATATTTTTTTGAGCAGGCAGCACAGAGGAAAGGAAAAAGATCCTTATGATAGTTTGGCAGCAGCCAGCGGTGAGAACAGACAAGACCACGCGGTGACGTTGTCTGAAATTCAAATATTATGTTATAATCAGTAGCCGTCTGATGAAAGCCCACTTTAATCATACGACACAGATTCACTCCACGACTGGTTGCTGAACCGTGCGATTGATACATAGATTACCTGATATATTCTTCGCTTGTTTCATACCTTCACCCATCACCTCCCGGTCTCTCTCTATATCTGTCTCTGTCTCTGTCTGTCTCACAAGTTCCTTAACCCTTTGGACCCCAATAAGGCAAAAGGTTCACTCTGCTGCAATTTCTCTTCTTTCCTTTTTATCATTCGCACTTTATTCTCTGTTTCGCCCTCATTTATTGTTATGCTCCTTCTTTTGTTTCATGATCTAATGCAACATGTGTAGTAGACCTGAAAAAAAGTAATCACCATTTTGCAAATAATGCTATTTTTTGAGGTCCCGGGCTTTTTTTTTCAACCTGATGCTCTATTAGTTAGCTACGTCTAATTGAATTGGTTTTTTCATGTCACTATATACCTTGTACACACAGATTCCTATGTCTTTTGGAATCAATCTTGTTAAGAAACGAGGTGGATTCTTCTGATTGTTGTTTTGATGGAAATGATTCGGACTAATAGTGTCTTCTTTGTGCCTGTGTGTGTGATGGTTTTGGTGATGATGTAGTTAAGTCGATATGGCTCACCATGAAGATTCAAGTGCATGGAATTCGGATTTACCTCACCCAAAGCTCAATGAAAGAATACTTTCTTCTCTATCACGGAGAACTGTTGCTGCTCACCCCTGGCATGACCTAGAGATTGGTACACCAACTTTTTACGATTTTTTGGGGGCTCACTTTAATTAGGAAAAAAAGAACTGTTTTATTTGTTTTCTCCTAGGTGAAGAGCAAATTATTGTGATTCAAGAATTTCTCTTCAAAAAAAAAATATATATTTGGACTGAAACATGTTTTTCTACATGCAGGGCCTGGAGCTCCATCAGTTTTCAACTGTGTAAGCTGTTACTGTTTTGTAACTTTTCGCAAATCTTAGAAAAAATAAAGAATCCTTATCAGGACGCATCTTGCAACATCATGGTCATCTGAGTTGTCAGGGTTTATATGAAGTTCTTTTTGGCAATCATTCAAATATTACAGATTTGGTGAATGCAGCTAGAAAATAAGTACTTTAGCTTTAACAAGGATACGATGATAACGAAATCCTCCTTTTATACTTGAGATGAGGCTGTGATTAAATAAAGCGATCTCAACAACAGATTGGAACTTAGAATCTTACATTTTGCCTGCACAGATTATTTCATTGAACTCTTGTTTCCCAACGATTTTTCATAGAGAAATACATCAATTCCCATGGCAGGTGGTTGAAATTGGCAAAGGCAGTAAGGTCAAGTATGAGTTGGACAAGAAAAGTGGACTTATCAAGGTGTGGTTTCGATTTTCTTACTTTCATTCCATATGCTTTGATGTGTTTGAAAAAGATGAAAGACTTTCTTCTAAAGGGGTTGCATTTACCGTTTCCAAACTTATCACTGCTACCTTTCTGTATGTAATGAAGCATAAATAACATACTAACGAGAGAGCTGAACAACTTAGGTTGATCGGATTCTTTACTCATCTGTTGTCTATCCGCACAACTATGGTTTTATCCCAAGAACCATTTGTGAAGACAGTGATCCTATGGACGTGCTGGTTCTAATGCAGGTATGCTTAAATTTTATTTGTTCTTGATACTTAGCAGAAATTTCTGGCCAAAACATCAACTGTATTAAAATTTGAACTTTTGTTCTGAGAAGGAGCCCGTACTTCCTGGTACCTTCCTCCGTGCTCGCGCTATAGGACTAATGCCCATGATTGACCAGGTAAAAGTTGTCTTGTCCTCGCTTTCTGTTTTTCACTAAGATTTTCATTGGACAATAAAATAGAAGTGAGGGTGAGAGGGTCTATTCTGTGAAAAAAAGAGAGGCTATATTAGTTAGTTGTTTGCTTCCCTGCAAGTACTAGTGTGTTGAACATCGAAGTCTATTGAAATGATGAACAAAACCACGCACTACCATGTAGTTGATATGACATGGTGAAATTTGTTACCGTTAACCTTTCGAACCCTAGTCCATTTTTAGCTGGGAGTGTCAGATTGAGAAGGAGATTCATTCCTTGGGAGCAACGAAATAAAATTGTAGGTTGCAAGGAACATTGATAAATTTATGTCAACAAGAGTGTAGGGAACAGCAATTTTTGTTCACTTTATAATTCACTTGCCTCTGGACATCACACAATTTGAATAGTTTTGTCACCAATTAGTAGAACTTTGAACAAATTTTGTTTTATTATTATTTCTACTACAGGGTGAGAGGGATGACAAGATCATAGCAGTTTGTGCTGATGACCCTGAGTTCCGTCATTACACGGACATCAAGGAGCTTCCTCCCCATCGGTTAGCTGAAATCAGAAGATTTTTTGAGGAATGTATCCTATTATTTGCATTTACACGTTAAACCAGTAACCACATGCATCTCAATACGTGGTGATTGACAATTAGTTTCTCTCTTAGAATAGAACCCAAAGAAAATTTGGCCAATATAAAAACTTGTTACTTTCAGATTTTCTATCTTGTCACTCTCGCAAGGAGTGTCTAATGGATTATAACCAGACACACTAAATCTTCCATAGGTATTTTTAGGACTGTTAAGTGATTCTCTTCTAATGATGCCACATCCCCTAGTTTTCTGCCAGTATCCTTAACTTGCCACACTAGACAAGAAAAATGAAAACAAAAAGGTTGACGTTGAGGACTTTCTACCATCTGAAGCTGCTGTTGATGCCATCAAATACTCCATGTAAGCTACTTTCCTTCCTCGACTCAGATTTTGTGTCTATTTCTGGTTACTTGGCACTAATTTTGAATGCTTATTTTATGTTTTAAAATGGGTGTTTTCTTTTGCAGGGACTTGTATGCTGCTTATATAGTTGAGAGCTTGAGGCACTAACTTCTTTAGAAACTCAACACCCAATTTCAGTGACCTCCAGTCAATTGTGTGCAATTTGAATGCAACTTCTTAAACATTGTGATTTCATATTGTTATGGCACTTGTGCTGCTCGGCTCTTGACACAACAGTGTCAAGTAACTCCTGCTTTGAGATGCGTTGGTAGTGCCACAAAATAATGAACTTGATTCAAGTATTGAAGCCTCTATTCCTGAAAGCTTATCTGTCAATTAACCCTATGAGTTTTCGGATAAGCAAATTCCTAATTTTAGTGCATGTTTGATTTTACTTTCTCTCTAGAAGCTACAAATAATGGTTTCTGCGTTTTCTCTTTAAATTTGACAGAAAAAATATGGGCTTGCGATGTATGCGGGTCTCCAAAAACACGCATACTGGTCTTTAACTTCAACTCAATTTGGATTAGATTTGAGAAAGTTAATTTTTAAAAAAAACAAATCTGAAAATAGTACATTCTGACGTGTAAAAATACGTATGCTTTTGAAACTTTGACGAAATTCATTTTACAAACATGTTCATCATGGGAAAGTTAAAAGAAACGCCTGCTTTTTACCAATTAAGTTTTATCACAATTAATTTTAATAGTCCATTACCTCTATCCAAATGAAATGAGATTATTTTAGATTCCAATTTTTTTTACACTCAAAGGTCTTTTTGCTGATTTCTTAAATAACGGAAACAAATATTAAATTTGAAGATTTTTAATTGAAGGCTTATTAGATTTTTTAATTTATAAAATACTTACAAATTTTATACTTTTAACTTAGTATATATTATTTAATGTTGTTGGGGGAATATGATTTTTATGTTGTTTTGTCATCTAATTTATTTATATTCATATGTTAAGAAATGTGAGAATATTTAATGAATGATTTTTATTGTTTTTATTAAAGGTGTGTTATGAAACGAAATTGTCATGTTTTTTTTTATAATTTTCACATCATCACTTATAAAGATCAAGAGATTATCTTAGTTACCACTATTGATGAAACTTTTTCAAATCATTTATCATTTCAGTTTATGCTAAAATCATTTTGTGTTGACAATGTAACTTCACATTTCTCTACATGGAGACAAGTAAACAAAATGATATGACAAAAGATAACAATATATTGAAAAATTAAACAAGAAATCCGCATATAAAAAATATATAAATCTGGAGTACTTAATACAAAAAAATGATAGGGATTTAATTAAAAATGACTTAATTAAGTTTTTAGTTATAGATAAATTTGGATATTCTTAGTTGAGTATTTGTAAAATTGTTTTTAATTGAAATTCTACAAATTCTTTTGTTTGCTGAGAAGATAAGTGATTGTTATTTTATTTGTCAACTTACTTTCTTGTCTCTACGTGTTACGTGTTATAAGAGATGTGAGTTTTGTGATTAATATAAAATAATATGATTAATATAAAATAATATTATTAATATAAAATAATATTGTGATTAATGTAAGATAATAAATAATTTTTATTGTTTCTATATTATTTTATATCTATAATTTCTAAAAAAATTTAACACATAAAAACGGGTAAGAGAACGAGATAGAATAACAATCACCTAATTCATTCAAGGAACAAAATTAAATGACATAAACTCGTTAAAAATTGTAAAAATTGTATTGATAATATATAATATACGATAATTTAAAACTTAATTAAATCACTAAAAGTTCTTAAATTTGTGAAATATTTAAAACTTAATTAAACCATTAAAAATACTCAAGATAACTCAATCACAAAATCATTTACTAAATTTTAACATTTAAATATTTTACAACTTCTTATATATTTATTATTCTTTTTAATATGATCTTATAACAATTATTTTATGAAGTTTCAAATTTCAAATAGGTCCTACTCTCCTAAGTTTCATTTAAGGAGAGAAGAAGCATATTTAAAAGTTAATGTTAATGTTAACTATAATAATGTTGTTTAATAGAACTATTTGTTAAATAGATTCTCTATACATTATAGTTTATATAAGTTGTGAAATAGGTTCTATGATTCAAGAAAAGAAGTAGTAGTATTAATTGATATTAACTTAAGAATCTATATTTTTAATATGGGAAATCCGTTTAATTCTCTAAAATAAATTTATGGTAATAACATTTTTAAAATAAACTAATTATATATATATATATATATATATATATATATATATATATATATTATCAGGAAAAAAAGTCTTTTTTTTTTCTTAAATTTTATATGTGTATCTATAGCTAGACGTCTTCTCAAATTACTCTCTTTATTTTAACTAGCGTCCACAAAGACGCGATGCATTTTTTAAATATGCGTGATATTATATTAATAAGTGATGATAATATAATGTTATTAAATTAATATATAAAATAAAATAATATTTATTAAAAATAAAGTAAAATATATAAGGAAAGATGAAAGAATAATTGTTGATAAATAAAGAAAAAAAGTTTATAAAAATAATGGTCAATTTTTCAAAATTTAATAAATAATTATATTTTAAAGAATAAAATTGATATTTTGAAATATATAAAAAAAAATACTCTTTATTATTGTTACAGATAAAAATGCATAATAGTCTTCATACATTTTCATAGTTTTTAATTTTAATAAATTATAATTTAGTTAATGTTTAAAACATATATATATATATATATATATATATATTTTGATGTCCTCCTACTTTTTGGTGTGATTCAAATACTATAAAGGGCAATTTTCAGTAAGACCCGTTAATTGTTTAGTAAATAATTTTTTCCCTCTAGAATGTGTACAAGACTGATTAAGTGTACGCTTAGAGCTTAGTTTGAAATTAATAGAACAACAATCCACTCCTTCTCTTCTTTCTACATATTATGTTTTGAAAGCTGAATTTTCTGCTTAAAAAAAATTACAAATGAATATCCAAACACAACTTAAAAGTCTAATGTTATGGATAGATAATTTTTTTTAATATAAATTATTAAAAGTTGCTTTTTTATCATGTAAATGAAAAACATTGTTAAAAATAAAAGTCGATTCAACTTTAGTTAAAATATATCTGTAGTGTAAAAACGTGAAATATTTCACGTTAATTTTTAAAATTAAAGTTGAATTTATAATTGTTTCATACTTTATCTCACTTCCTAAAGTTACTCAGTAATGATGCATATTTAATTTGTTTTAGTAAAACGGAATAAGTAGCATTTATTTACATTTTCTTAAAACACAACACTACAGTATTAATTTCAAACAAACAGAAAATATGCTTGTAAGAAGGTGAGTCTCTCCTTTTTTTGTTGTTGAAAAGGTAAATCAAATTTCTAAATCTATGGAAGTGGTTTTTAATTTATTTATTTGGTCTTATACAAAATTGATGTAAATATTGAAAATGTTTTCCAGAAATTAGAGGTGCGAGTGAAGAGAGAAGAACAGAAGAAAAGGAGAGAGAAGAGAAGATCGGAGTAGAAGTGAAGCGGCAGTGCCAGAACCACTAGCAACAGCAGAATGGGAACCTTGGGCAGAGCTTTCTACGCCGTCGGATTTTGGATCCGAGAGACCGGCCAAGCCATCGATCGCCTTGGCTCACGCCTCCAAGGCAACTACCTCTTCCAAGAACAGCGTACGAATTCCTTCAATTTTTCATTTTCATTTCCATTTAATTAGGGTTTCATTTCAATCTTCAATGTTTCTTATCTCGATTTCAAATTTACAGTGTCTAGGCATCGACCTCTGATGAATCTCTTCGACAAATATCCTTCCGTTCACAAGGATGCGTTTGTGGCCCCCAGTGCCTCCCTCCTCGGCGATGTTCACGTTGGCCCAGCTTCCTCCATTTGGTATGGATGTGTTCTCAGAGGTAAACCCTACCACCATAACGCTGTTTCCAAATTTTATTTTCAGTGATTAGGGTTTGTTTACTTCGTCTGAGATTAGCCTTCCCGGGAACGTATAGGATTACAAATGAATGTCTAGTTTACACTTGTTTGATACAACTACAGGAATGTGAAACCGTTTTAAGTGATTTTGGGTTCTCATTCAATTGCTGGAATTGTAATGTTCAGAGATTCGGCCTTACGGGCACACTATCAGTATTTGTATTTGTCTGAAATGCATGTGTTAGGAGAAGTGTGGCTGGTGAGAGATTGGTATTTTACTTGCTTAACGGAAACGTAAAATTTTTGCAAGGCTTCTTCTGAAGTGAGCTTTTTCCTTCAAATAGTATCTTCTAATAGACTTTTCTGCTCTTACGAGAAACAATAAATGTCATCGACTTCTTTCGTATGTTAAAATAAGGTTTTGGAAAAGCTAATTTGGGAGGATTTTAATAAATTTGTTTATGTAAAAGTTAGTTGTAGCTTATGGATAAGCTTCTTTCATTTTTTTTCTTCCTTTTCTTTTTCTTTAAGCACCAATTGAGAAATTTATTCAAACTGGACCAAAATGTGTAAGTGTATCTCTATTATATCCGAACACTCACCTTCAATCACGGAATTACAAATTCATTTCTTGCCCAGGGTATGCTTGGATCCACGTTTATGTGGTAAACCTGATTCCAACCCAAGTTTTAGACTCTAGTCTAATTGATTTCATTAGCGATAGCTTTTGCATCAACACTAATGTGAGTCATCATGTCTGTCCCATGTATACCTTTCAAGCTTGTGGTTCCAAATCCTTGGCGTCAACATTAATTTAGTTTACAATAACCTGAAGACCAGAAAGGTGACGTGACGTCCCTTCAGTTCCACAATGTCATATACTACAAGACAAAGATAATAATGATATATTTGAAGTGACAAATGAGACACGTACAGATCACAAGGCAAAGATGGCTAAAATTGCTGAACTTAAATCTTTTTTTTTTCATTAAATATATATTTCTTATATCAATGTTTTGAATATTAACATCATAACAGAAAAAAATAGTTGAAGATTAGTTTACGTAGTTCCGTTTCCTGTCAATGTTGTTACATTTGTTGTAGGTCAAACTTGTGTTGCATTATGAATTACTTCTCTTATTTGTATCTTTTTGTTTGTTGCTTTATATGTGACTGTTATATTAATTCATTTTCTAAGACCTCATGTTGTGCATTTTATTTCAAATTAACGAATTGCAATACTAAAGACGCCTACATAATAGTGTGTATGTGTATGCACCTTAAACTCCATTTTGTGCGATTACTTATCTAAAATCAATTTTTATTGCAAGTTTCCCAGCTGTATTTTGTATCTAAACCAATTTTCGAATATCTTTAATCTAAACCAAAAATCACATTACTCGAAGCTCACATTTACTCAGACTTACTTTAATAAATCATGTTCATTAAGAATTAATTATCAAAAGCATAACCAATCGCCCGTTAAGTTTCTATGCATTTCCTTTTGCTTTCTGAGTAAGATAGTATGGACCAGACGTTTGTTTCCTTATTCATTTTTCGTTGCTTCAACTCACATTCCAATGGAGTGTGAGAGGCAACTGTTGTACCTCTCTGTTTGCTATGCTATACGCATGTACTCATAATCATTTACCGGCATATTGCATACTTAATATATCGGAGAGTTGAGTACTGATGTTTCCCAGCTTCCTCTTTCCAATATTTGTGCTTCTCTCGCTGTTTTATACCTCTCTCTGAACATTATGCTTTGTGTGAAGGTGATGTTAACGGCATAGTTATTGGATCTGGAACTAATATACAAGACAATTCTCTTGTTCATGTTGCCAAGTCTAATTTAACTGGAAAAGTCTTACCAACAGTCATTGGAGATAATGTTACTGTAGGTGAGTGAATGTGATGAATTATTATTTCGTGAATGACTTAAGCATTGTTTTAGTATGAACTCTATATAAGGTTTCCACACTGTGATCATAGGTCATAGTGCTGTGTTACAAGGATGTACTGTTGAGGATGAGGCATTTATTGGCATGGGTGCAACCTTGCTTGATGGTGTGTATGTTGAGAAACATGCCATGGTTGCTGCTGGAGCTCTTGTAAGGCAGAATACGAGGATTCCTTATGGAGAGGTTTGTATGAACCTTCTGTTTCCCTTTGAAGAGAATGGGCATGTGCTTTGTTCTGCTCTCTCAGTCTCTTGAATATTTAAATTAAATGAAGTTACACGTGTTATGATTGATTAGAGTTATCAATGGAAGTTGTCTAACCACTCAGGCCTAAGTTTAAATGGATGATTCAAAAGGTCTTCATCTTATTTATTTATATCAGGCATGAGATTGTCTTTGTATCTTTAAACTGAAAGACTACTTTTACTTGCAGGTTTGGGGAGGTAATCCAGCAAAGTTCCTGAGAAAGCTCACAGAAGATGAAATGACCTTCTTCTCACAATCTGCCTTGAATTATTCCAATTTGGCTCAGGCTCATGCTGCTGAAAATGCAAAAGAACTTGAGGAGACCGAATTTGTAAAAGTTCTTCACAAGAAATTTGCTCCTCATGGGGAGGAATATGATTCAATACTAGGTGGTGGTCAAGAAACGCCCGCAGAGCTTAATCTTAAGGATAATGTTTTGCTAGACAAAGCTCCCAAGGCTTAATTTCTTTCTTTTTTTTCTAGTATCTTTAATGTTCGATTTTCCGGAGAATGGCTGCGTTTGTTTCCTAAAAGTTTGGAGAGCTCACACTGTTATCTCAAATGGCAACACATGCTGCACGTGACTTTATTCATCTCTGTGCTTAATAAGAAGCCTTACTTTTTGTTTCTGGATAATGACCGCAATTCAACAATTTGGCAATAGTTAGTTTTACAGTCATCCATGGACACATCTGCAGTTTACTTGCAGTTGGGAATGTATTTTAAAATAAAGATATCAGTTCAGATATGCCGGATGAACCAGTACTTTCATGGATTATAATTTTTTTTTTCTCTGTCTCATGCCATGCATTTCAATATAAATTATTTATGTATTTAAAATTAGTTATAAAATCAAATATAATAATTTAAACATACTGATATCTAATATAAAAATGAATTTAATTTATTTTAATTTTATAAAGTTAAAATTGATATAATTTATTTATGATATTTTATTTTATTTCTAATCATCATTATTAATAAAAGACCTCAATTAGTATTTCCTTAAAGACAATAACAATTTCAAATAAAAAAACTTTTGATAGTATATATAATATAAATATTTGTAATTATACAAGATTTTTTTTTTATAATCATAATACAAAATTATATAATAAAGCTATTAATTTTAAGTACTCTATTTGAAAAATCCCAAAAGAGTTTTCGAAAACTTCCATTGCCAATATTCGAACCTGAGTCTCCTAATTAAAATGATAATATGGTAACCACTAGACAACAATAAAATTTCTAGTAATTTTGTTTATTTTTTATTTGTAATTGAATTATAATAAATTTGTTCTGTTTATAAAAAAAACTTCCGTTGCCGGGAATCGAACCCGGGTCTCCTGGGTGAAAGCCAGATATCCTAACCGCTGGACGACAACGGAATTGTTTGATAGCTTTCACAGTATAAGTAAACTCTACATTTATTTTTTGCTTCAATGCTCTAAAAGTAACTTGAAAACATTTAATTAATAAAAATCACAATATTACTCAAAATAAGACCACCAAAATCGTACAACTTTGTCTTTTGAGTTTGTTTAGCTAAATAAAATTAGTATACTTTTATTATAAAATAAAATATTTACTATGTATTTCGTTTCAGATTTAATAGATTTTTTCAATAAATATTTCCTCTTAACCACTTAAATTCATCATAGAAAATTATATTTTCCTTGATATAGTAACATATGTGTGTGTTTCCATATGAAAAAAAATTATTAGAGACAATATTTTTTTTAATAAATTAACATATGTCCTAACTAGAAATTACACGCCAATATTTTAAATAAAATATTCCTTGTAACATTTGACAGTAAAAATAGAAAATTATAAAAAATATAATAAAATATATATAAAAAAAAAAAAAAAAAAAAATATATATATATATATATATATATATATATATATATATATATATATATATATATATATATATATATATATATATATAGTGTTAATACATTTATCCCTTAAAAGAAAGTAATATATACAAACCAACCAAGTACAGAGAATACTTTTTAGAGAGATAAGTGTTTTAAACTAATAAGATTTCTTTATAAAAAATATATTTAGACTTAAGCGTTTTATCATTAAAATATTAGGGTCTAATTATTTTAAAACATTTTCACTTCTAAAATACAACTTTCTATGATCTCACATTCCTTTTAAACATTGATTTATTGCAAAAGAGTATAAAGTATGTTTATTACATAATAAACTTGAGGAAAATGAAATATGTACTAATTGAATTGATTATTTGTCATGAAATTTTTTTTTCTTACAAAAATGCTATTTTTAATTCATTCTTTATATCAAGATGTATTTGTGAAATATTTACTAGTGTTGGAGGTGATTAACCTTATAACAAAACATAATTGACTATCTTAAACAACATTTTTACTTTTAGGTCTATTTTCATTCATCAAATTTTAGCTTGAAATGTTAACTTAGTTTAAACTTTTAAATAAATATAATGTTATTTCATTCACAATACTATTTTTATCCAAAATCCAAAAATTTGTTAGCTCAAATAGTAAGTGCATCGGTCGTAACGTAGTAAAGGATAAATAACATTTTTTTTCTCAAGGATATGTAATATATGATAACTATTGTGATTCACAATTCAATTGGACAACAAAGATCATCAAAACATAATAGAAACTCTTTTAAATTTTTTATCAAACAATTTGTGTGTGAACAAAATTAACATAGAGTATTTAAAATTGTCAATATCAAATTTCATTCCCTTTATTCTCGTGTATTCACAAATATTTCAATTTCAATTTCATGTCAAAATTAGCTCACAAATATACTGAAACTCAATTCTCAGTGACTTTGAGCCTATGATAACTTATAAAGTTTTAATCTCTTAAATATTCAACAAGCAATCATTCATTAAGTTTCATAGTCTTAGAATAGTAATGAATCATGTTTTATCCCTAGATACAACCATGTATTAATTTCACAATAAACATTCAACACAAAAAATCAAATACTAACTTAAAAATGGAAAAACATATTTATTAACATTACAAAAATACACAAAAAAATGTTGGAGATCCCATATTGACTAGAGATAATTTGATTTCGTAGTATATAAGTGAGTGCAAACCTTATCTTACAAATTAGTTTTGTAACGTGGACTTAATTTTTTAACAAAAATTTCTCTTAATAAAATCTAATCTCAACAATAGATTTAACTCTTTGTGATGAAAAAATTAGGATTTACAAATCGAAGAGATAAGAAATAAATTGAAACCAAAGAGAGATTTTTCTAAAATTCTTAATAAATGCTTCAACCATGCATCCACTCTGCACCAATACCTCCAATACCTAAATCCTTAAAGTTGTTTGGATACATACATACATACATATATACATACATATATATATATATATATATATATATATATATATATATATATATATATATATATATGTATATATATCGTATAAAATATAATTTGTGAACGCTAAAAAGAAAAGGGTGAATTAAAAAAGTTTGCTTTTCATTATTAAAAAATAATAATCAATAAACTAAATAATTGAAATCTTATCAATAATTAGGAATGATAATAGGTCAAGCTAGATATGAGCACTATGTATCCCGGTTAATACCCGTCTAAAAAATTTTTGTTCTCTTACTTACTTCATTATATATTATAGTTTTTTTTTATATTCATGAGTATCCATGGTACCTACAATAAATATATATATATATATATATATATATATATATATATATATATATATATATATATATAAATATAAAAAAATATATATATATATAAAAATAAAAAATAAAAAAAATTTTTTTTATTTTATATAATAATTTATATATTATATTTTTTTTTTATATATATATGTATATATATTATATAAAATATATATATATATATATATATATATATATATATATATATATATATATATATATATAATTAAATCTTAAAAAATATAAACATAGATAAAAAAATCAAGTACAAATCAAATTATTCAATATAATAAACTTTGTCTTTCTAAAAAAAAATTTAAATGAAGTGTATGAAGTTAAATTTTAAATTATTATTCCATAATTTATACCTCTTTCATTAATAAATTTATTTTGATCACTTAAATTTTTAAAAAATAAATAAAATTCACTAACAATTATTATTTATCACTAGCCATTATAGGTATGAATAGAATATTATGTTATTCGTATCCACTTCATCTACAAACAGGTAAATAAAATACTTATATTTATTATCCATTAATATTTATTAGAAATATCAATTTAATATCCGTCACGAAATTTATAGACATACATCCATAAATATAGATATTTTTGTCATCACTATATATACGATCCTAAAAACTTTGATATGTGAAAACGAAATTAAATAATAATACCAAATATAGAAGAAACAGCGTGTTTTATTTTTTAATTATCATAATTTATTATAAATTAAAAGAATAAACAATTAAAATCAAGTACTGTATAATGAAAAAAATGAAATAAAGTGAATTAATATAATTTCTTGTATTAATTCAATCTCTTGATTTAAATACCCTTTAAAATTAACTTAAGGTACATTCATTTTCTCTGGGGTCATCTATATATACAAATATAAAGGTGGTCTTTTCAATTCATGTTAATTTTTATAAAAAAAAATTAAAAGATGGCAATAAATAGAACATTACCTTTTCTATTTTTAGTTTAGGAAGGTGAACATATCAAACAAAGTCTCAACGGTGCGTGACTTAATAGTAAACATAAAGTGGCCAACACAAGGTCCCATTCCATTGCACCTTTGTTTTTAATTCCATGTTTGTTTCCATTATTACCGTTCAACATCGGTTTTAATTCAAAAGTATTCAAATAATACAGTTATCCTTTAAAATCACCTTTTAATATATATATATTATCCAAACACTTTTAAAAAATCTATTTAAATAAAAATTGCGCGCGAGGCGCTCGTACACAAAATTAATTTTATAAAATTTAATTAATCTAAAAATAATTTTATCAACGTTCCAAAATAAGCATAAAGTTGGTCGATTATTATCGAGGAAAGAAGAAGAAGAAGAAAAAGTTGATTGAGACATTTACCCCCACACCGTACAAAGTCCAAACAAACAAATCTAACTCCAATTATACAACATAGGACAGTACCGGAATGCATCACCTTTGTTTTTGTCTGATTGTTTTTATTATAAACAAATGGGCATGGATCTCGCTTCATTTCATTTCTAGGAAACATAGATTTCCCCATATTTCAACCCAATTCCACATTAAATTCATCAATTCATGTTCTCTTTTTAGAACATGGTAACAAATTAAGAGAGTAAAATATTGTAACCATAAAATCAATCAATGAAACCTTATGGTAAATATTAACAAAGTAAACTTATATTCATTAAATATTCAAAGAATTGTCCACTGTTTTAAGACCGTTATCGTCATTTCACGCTTCAGCTTTATGTTTTACACCTTGGAATTTTCACTCTTTTCGTTCCCAAACAGTTTCTGCACACTATACTTCACTCCACTCAGAAGAAGAAGAAGAAGAAGAAGAAAAAATGGCGCATTCTCGACAACCGAACAAAGCTGCCGTCACGCTCTCCAACAAGAGCAACAACAATGGGACCTTCTCCTCCAGTAAGACCCTATACGACGACGTTTACGGTGGTCCTCCGAAGTTCGGCGTTTCAACCCTCTCCCCTCGTTTCGAAGACTACCGTGAGATTTTCGGAAGCTTCCACACCGCACGTGCCTCCTCCATTCCGCTGCTTGATCTTCCCGCCGTCCATGACGCCGAGGCCTTCTTCGATCCCCGAAGCCACTCTTTCAACTACACCGAAGTTTTCGGTGCGTTGGATTTTGAGCTTCCGTCCGACAACTTGTTTCACCGCCACACTGCTCTCGACGCTGCCTCCTCCGAAGAATCCTGGTAATGACAATGCTACTACTGTCCTAGCTACCTGCCTTGCTTCGTGTGTTTAATTCGCGATCCCTTCGCGGCTTCTGTTTTCCTTTCACCGAAATTAGAGGATTGGCAACTGAGTTGCTTGCTGGTTTTTATGTTTGACTCGGTTAGAGTGAATTCATGACTTCGATTGAGGGAAATCGTTGCATTTGGTTAGGGGCGGGTCGTTCTTGTGATTTAATTTAATGAATTGTGCGTTTGGAAATTAGTTCTTCTGTGATGAAATTCGGGTCGCTTTTGTTCTTGAGGACTTTGATTTTTAGTCACCTATGTTTTTCCGTTAAACAGGATTAGTGTGTTGTAGATTAACTGTTGAAGTGGTGAACTATTTGTAGTTTATTATGATATATGGAATTGTGGACTCCTGGTATCTGTAATTCCAGGTGTTATGCTTTAAAGTATTTTTATGCATGTTGTAAAATTTGCTTAATTGCACTAAGTTCATACACACAGATTATTGGTTTTAGTTTACTTCAAAAAGTTCAAATGTTGCTTAGATTAGACTGTATTCAATGCAAATAGTTCTCTAATGTAATCATGAACTTTCATCATTTACAGGAGTCCTGCAGAAACTGATTCGTTTTCTGAAGAGTTAGATCAATCTGCAATTAATCAAAGCATTTTGAATGGAAGTATTTTCCACTCTGTTGATGGTAATGTGGGGTCGAACATTTTGTATCATAATAAGGTCGATGGTACAAGCAATGAACATATGTCAAAGGGGAAAAATCACTTGAGTCAGCTGCATGCTGCTCCTGGTTTCGGAAGAGTGTACGATGAAACTACGCAATTGCATCAAACCAATTCCTCCTATCAAGTTGCTGATGATATTGATCTTGATATGGAATTTAGTGCAGAGAATGTGAAGGGAAACCACCCAAGGGCAACAACAGTGGCACATCTGGGCAATTTTACCTTTGGGGAGCAGACTTTTGACAGCGATCTAAATCTTCAAAATGGAGGAAGCAAAAAGGATTCTCATTCCGGTGAGATGTTCATAACTGTGTCTGACATAAACCTCAGAAGTATGCCCTCTCAAGTGCCTCCCCCATCTCGTCCACCTCCTGTAGTGGATGCAAAAAAGGACATGTGTGGACTTCATTCAAACAGCAGGGTGGTTGCTTCCGAAGAGACATCCGGTGCTGTTTCACCACCTTTCTTTGATGCGGAGGATCATATGAATTCGTCCGTTACAGCTTCTGCTGATGCTATGAATGAAGCAATGCTTATAGCAGAAGAAAAACTTAGGAGTACCAAAGAATTAAAAGGGAGAAAGAAATGGAATTGTGAAACCTATTTGAAATCAAATTATGATGCAAAAGTTAATGAAGCAAAGATGTGTAAGGATATCACTAGATTAAGTAGCTTGAATGATGAGACAGCGGTGGGAAGTTATGACTGGAGACATTCAAAGGCAAAATTATATGCCACAGATGACAGGCAGGAACTTAAGAAAGCTTCCCCAGAAACTACGGACAATTTAGAAGGGAAAAGAGCTGTAAACATGTTCGAGGAAAAGAACAAGATGGAATCCCGGTCATCTATAGAATCCGATAGAAGCACAGAAGTTGGAACATGGAAAGATGAATCTGAATTTTTTGAATTGGTGGGAATGGAAGAATCTGAAATGGTAACTCAAACTGCAAAGCAGAGTAAGAATTTGATGCAAGGTATTGGAGCCCAAAAACATGGTCAGAAGGAAAGAGAGGCATCTAATGTGCAAGAAAAGCATAAACAAGTAAAAGCAACTGAAGAAAATTTCCAGGTGGAGGAGTACGAGAAAAAGTATAAAGCAACAAAAGAGGCTCGTGAACATGATGAAAACATTATGAAACCTGAAGCATCTAATGGGAAACAGAGGCAAAGAGAGCACATAGAAAGGGAAAAAATGGCCAAAGTATTTGAGGAGGAAGAAAATGAGAAGAGTATAAAAATAGCCCACCAGCATGGAAAAAGTGAAAAGAAAGTAACTGAAGCTGACCAATCCGCAATCATGGAAGACGTGTGTGAGATGGGAAACAGAGAGCATAAACAAGCAGAAATCCAGAAATCCATAGAAGTGGATAGACAAACAGCAAATGACATTCAGCAGGCCACGGGGCTTAGGGAAAATCAGAAGAAACTAAGGGAGGTTGAAAAGCAACAACAGAACGTGAATAGGAACAAGCATTCTGAGAAAATGGAGGAAAATAGAAAACCACAAAGCGAAGCTTTTGCTATAGGACAAACTGACCAGGAGGAAAAACTGAAAGGTTCTGGGAAGCTGGAAGATATTGTTGAAAGATCAAATGCGGCTGTTGAATCTGATTACACTGAGGAAACAGAGGTCTGCAAAAGTGAAAATCAAATGAAATTGAAACTAGGTAAACGGATTCAGATGAACAAGGGACTGAAAGAAGCTCGTGAAAGAGTAGAAATTGAGAAAAGCCTCAAAAGTTCTTTTGAAAATGAAGAAAGTGATGGAGGCGTATTACCTGCCTTCAGGTGGGATGAGAACGGAAAGAAGCTTAAGGAAGACATTGAACTGGAAGTAAAAGAGATAAGACTGAAAGAGGCTTCTGAGCAGAGGGAAAATAAGGCATATGAAAAAGATCAAAGTACAAAGAAATTTGAAGATTTTTATGATGGGGATGGAGAAGGAAATATACTTCCAAAATCAGGAGACGGTAAATGGATTCAGAAAGTTATGAATCAAACTCCAGTGCAAGAACAGATTAATAGGATGCTGAGTGAGGATCAAAAGAAAAAAGTCACTGAGAGCACATCAAGCCAAACATTTGCCTCGGAAGGGAATGTAGCTGTATCAAACGAGAATAGACACCTGGAGCAATCTGAGAATATGAACAAAGATGGTGAAATGGAGAAATGTAAGGGACTGAACAAGGATTTGGATGACAAGGAAAGGAAAGACGGGGGAAAGATGAAGAATGCTGAAGTAACTGATGAGACATGGGAAATTGAGAGTGGCGAAGATCTATCTACTCAATCAGCCTCCATGCATGAAGCATTTATTAGGAAACCGAAGGTATCTAAAGATTATGTTGCAAAGATGAGAACTGAATGCAAAGTTGGAGAAAAGCAATTGAAAGGGGTAGGGATGGAAAATCAACTGGATAATGAAAAGTTCAGTGCGCCTGAACAAATGACTGCAGGAGATGCAGAGCATTCAAAAACCCAGTCAGAAAAGGAGGAAGACACAGTGACAAAGGTTGATTGCAGAAGGAGCACAGAAGCAGCTGAACCTATTGTTCAGGAGACTGTAAATGCTCAGAAAACTGCCCAGTTGTTTCATATTGGTCAATCCACAGAAAGCAAAACTAAGAGTATTAATGAAAAATCTGCAATAATTAAAGATACTGAAAGGATGAAAAGAGAAAGAGAGTCGGAAAAGGATCATCTTAGAAAGATGGAAGAGGAGGTGGACAGAGAAAGAGAACGAGAAAAAGAAGTTGAGAAGGCAGTGCTGGAGGCTGAGAGAGAAAGGGAAAGGGAAAAGGATAGGATGGCTGTTGATAGAGCAACTTTTGAGGCTCGCGATAGGGCATACGCTGAAGCTTGTGAAAGGGAAGAAAGGGCTGCATTTGAAAGAGCAACTATGGAAGCACGGTACAAAGCATTGGCTGAGGCCAGGGAAAGACTTGAGAAGGCATGTGCTGAGGCCAGGGACAAGTCATACATTGATAAAGAAACTACAGAGGCAAGATTGAAAGCAGAACGTGCTGCTGTAGAAAGAGCAACTGCAGAGGCTCAAGACCGAGCCCTGGAAAAGTTAAAGAGTGAAAGGACTGCGTTTGAGTCCAGAGAACGGTTAGAGAGATCTGTATCTGACAACTTTTGTGGAAGACAAGACTCTTCGTCCTCAGTGAGTATCTGTTTAAATCTACTGTTGATAAATTGTGAAATTGTCCAATATATTTCTAATGAATTAAATAACAGGATATGCTGGATCCACAGTTTCAGAACTCTAGCTCCTCAACGGTTTCCAGACATCCATATTCTCTTTATGGTGGTATGTAAAATAGAACGTCCCTGCAATGCTTTAGTATGTAGTCTCGTTCAATATTTTACCACATCCTCTTGCTATATAATCTTGGCTAAATATTTGGATTTCTTTGAAGCTGCCTCTTTTTCTGAGAGATCAGAAAGAGAAGGTGAATCACCTCAGAGGTGTAGAGCTAGACTGGAGAGGCATCGCCGAACAGCTGAGCGTGCAGTAAGATCTTCAATCTTTTGATGATAAAAAATAAATGCACATAGACAATGACATAATGATGAATTTTCTGCAAATTTCAGGCAAAAGCTTTGGCAGAAAAGAACATGCGTGACCTTCTAGCTCAGAAGGAGCAAGCTGAGAGAAATGTGATCCATATAATTTTTCTCTTTGTATAAATTGTTGTTTCTGTGGCTCATTGGTTACTCAAGTCTGCTGCTGTTTGCAGAGACTATCAGAGACTCTGGATGCTGAAGTAAGGAGGTGGTCAGGTGGAAAAGAAGGAAACTTGCGGGCCTTACTTTCTACATTGCAATATGTAAGTGCACATATTCTGAACTAGGTTTATTTATGCTGCTTCTATAACCTCCTACTCCCAATTTCACACAAATAAATGATACACACACAGTACAGTTTGGCATGTTTAGGTCGAGGTGACGAGTCTCAAATAATGAGAAATGTATCTATCGGGATGTTTGATCAAGATGTTTAAAACTTCTGCAATTTGTGACCTTTTGAGTTGCGATGAGCAACCATCCAGAATAATCTAAAATTGGTCCCATTTTTAACTTTTTTACTTGTCAGATCCTTTGGCCTGATTCTGGGTGGCAGTCAATCCCATTGACGGAGGTCATTACTTCTGCTGCTGTGAAGAAAGCTTACAGGAAGGCCACCCTGTGTGTTCATCCTGACAAATTACAGCAACGTGGAGCTAGTATTCAACAGAAATACATATGCGAAAAAGTTTTTGATCTTTTGAAGGTGTGTAATGCATACAAGCTATCTTTCACTTTGTTGGTTTTATTCATTTTTTTGTTGCAAAAAAATGTCCTGTACCTAGTATGGATAAGGAGTAGGAAAATGTTCCTGGTTGACTAAGTGGATACTGCGGAAGGTAAACTATTTAGAACGAACACTTCACACTGTACAACAAAAGCATTAGTAGGATTCAGCAAAACAAAATCATGAGTAGGCCAAAAATTAAATGTACTTGATTTCACTTTTGGTCTTTGCAACCCTAATTCTCTTTCTTTTTCACCTACTCCCCCAAGCAAACCTATACCGAGAGAGCACTATCAATTCATAGGAGTAGGGGATCAAACGCTTTCCCTGATGTTGAGGTGTTGGTAGGTTGGCCTATTTATTTGGAGCATATTATTAATCTCATATTTCCAGGGTGTCACATCATAGTTTTTATTTTATGTGCTTGGAAAGTTGGCGATTTCCATACAAATATAATAAAACTGTTATGTAACCGTGTAGTATTCATTGATCACATTATTTGATGGTTTAGCTTCATATACATATACTTCACTAATTATTATACTTCATCTACTTCAGGAAGCTTGGAATAAATTCAACTCAGAGGAGCGGTAACATACCTGTCAGTCCAGGTCTGGTTTTTCTCTCTCCCTTTCTCTTGCAATTGTGTATAGAAGTCTCACCTTTGCCGGAAGGCACGCAGTCCAAGCTTCCAAAGCCTTTTATAATTATTTTGTCAAAGTATATGTTCTGTTGTAATAGTCTCATCAAAAGTAAATAGATACATAAATTATAAAGCTGTAGAAGCTAAATTGGGAATTTGTATGAGCAAAATTTTTGTTATAATAACTTATTAATAAATTTCAAGAAAAAAAGTACCAAGAAAGAAAGTGGAAAAAATGGATTGGAGGTTATCGAAGCCTATATTTAACAAGATTGCCTACTTACCCTAGTTTAGTGGTGCAACATTCGCTGCTGTTCACGTTGCACGTCTCGTGTATTAATATTCATACTTGTTAAAAATTTCAGTCACATTATGTGGTTCGATAATCCATCTAAGTTTTGTTAGTTAGTTCCATAGGCATGGACGCAACTATCGAACTGTTTCAGAAAAGGGAGAATGTGACAAAGGTTTCGCTAAATTCAGACTTTTAATTTTCGAAGGGGGATTGCCGGAATTGGAACAGCACAACTTCATAGACATCTTAGTAACTCTGAACAATTATTGTTATTGTAGTCTTCATCCCAATATATATTGAGCAAGATATTATTACTATTATTATTTTATCAAAAATAATATTGTCATAGGAAAAGGACTAAAGGCGATTTTTTTCACAAAAACTTTTGGCTCTTGTTAGAGCTGAATTTGAGTTTATCTCAGATATCAAACTTTGAAACTTGACACGGTTAAGTGTCATACATTAGAAGGTTGAACTGAAAAGCATCACGAAAACAATGACAATTGTTGCAACACTGTTTGGGCTGTATTTCATGTCGCAATCTGCTTGTTTATTCAACAGGCCACAGGAAAGTACTGGAAGACTCTGTCATCGTGGGTTGTTTCTTTGGGCTAAATTTGCTTGTCAAGTTCAGAACAGCTTTCAAGTCCCAACCCGAACCAAAAAATAAGGATGATTTTATATTGTAAATCTATTATTAATTTAATTAGTATTATTTATCAAAATATATATATATATATATATATATATATATATATATATATATAATCAATAATATACACAAGATTGATATATAAAAGACTGAATTAATTTGAAGGTATACATAACTACTAGGAAAATTACCACAACAGTTTATTAAACAATTAAAATAAAGCTTAATTCGTAAAATGCCACTTTCCTATATTTTTCTTTCTTTTTATTTATTTTGGTAGCTTTTGGGAGCACATTTGACCCATATTAAAATTAATAAAAAATGTAAATTTAATCCTTTTATAATGTCAAGTGGTGAAAACAAAGATAAGAAGCAACATATTAAATTTATCTATCAGTCATTTTTCAACGAACTGCGCATGTGCATATGCATGTGCTTGCGTATGTGGTATGTGTTCAAAGTTTCACTCAACAAAGTCGCTAACGTATAACAAAATAAAACCTTAAATTGCAGTCAAGAATATTGGGTAGCCATTTTGTAACACCTCATCTAATTAAGTACGTGAAATTAAAGGAATGTTACAATACAGATAACATAAAAACGCGGGGATCAACTCCATACAACCCATGACATACCACGATGCCCAAAAGAAACTAGAGAAAAAGTTAACCAGAGTGCATAAGACTAAGGACGAACAGATACATAGGTCGCAACCCTAAATGAACTCATGCAGAAATAACAACTAGTCCACACGGACTATGCAGCAGAATCTCCACTTCCTTGCTGACTTCTGGAACCTCGCCCATCTGCTCCCATCAATTAAATTGATGATCATCGCAAGAAAGAAGAACCACATACAAGACAACCATACAATACACAGGGTAAGCTAGAGCCAATAACACAATCATCATATAGTCAATCATATTTCATCATCCAATATCCATATAACAACCAAGCATGTTATGACTCTTCATTCAATAGACTACGACTCGACTCAACTCATCCGGATACGTATAACTTGGTCGGATTCAGCGGATGCTTGCACTTGTAGTGGATACCCCTGCTCGACCCTGAGCTGCTCATCTCCGAGCTATGTGTTACAAGTGTTACGATGAATCAAATCTCCCTCATCACAAGGTTAGCCCTTAATGAATTTCAGGCCTCCTGCTACTCTCACCACAGGAGTCAGTCCGCTCTAAGTGAGACTAACTGGCTCCTTAGAGTGTCAGGATGCAGTCCTTATCTTGAATCCTTACCTAGTTATACAGATGGGGCATCACCATGGACACCCACTAACAGGGCCCATGGAATTACGTCCCGACCACTGAAGCGCGACCCTGAAAGTCTCACCTAGAGACCCCAAAGAATTATGCATTGACACAGACGAAATACAATCATACGGTCAAATAAGATTTACCATGCAAGGGTGCATTCATTATGTCAACCGTTAAAGTAGTTACATTTCACATTTCCAGGTCCAACCCATTCCAACTCATCATAATCCATTCATGCTCATAGAATACAACTCATCTCATTTTCGTGTCACTTTAGTAACACCAATCTCATTTAGTTCTCAAGCCAAAACTCATATCAAACCCATCATTTAAATTTCATGAATCATGCCGAACATACCTCATGCTCCATTATATACATATTACTCATCATACAATCATACTCAATCAAAACAGATCATTCAGGAACAAACAGGCATCCAATCACAACACTGTTCTCGCCCAGTACCTCGCTCAGGCTGAGGGGTCTCGCTCAGGCGAGGCGAGCTCGCTCAGGCGAACCCCTTTTCGCCTAGGCGAGGGCTCGAAAGAGCATCCAGGAATCAACGCGGGATCTCGCTTAGGCGAGACCCCTCTCGCCTGGGCGAGATGTTTGCTCGCTCAAAAATTTGAGCGGGTCGCCTGGGCGACCCTTCGCACAAACTAGTTTGGGCGAATCCCTGTTTGTCTCGCTTAGGCGAGACTGGTCCGCTTAGGCGAGATTAACAGGTCTCGCCACTTTTTCACCTACAACAGCCATGTATTTCGAACCAACCAAGCATACAAGGCATTCCACAAGCCACAAACAACAGTTTTATCCATACAAATATTCAATAAGCACCAAAACAGAACAAGGACGACTCAAACTCGAAACCCTAACTTCCCCTACCTGGAAATGGGTTCGTACAGAACGTTCGACGCATAACCAAGGAGCACAACAGCTTTAGAACGCACTAAGGAGCTGAAAACAGAAGGTACACGGAACAAGGGCAGATTAGTACTAAACCCTAACTGCGAAAATACAAGGGAAAGCAAAAAGGGAACTCCGATGATCTAGAGGGGGTACTTACGTGGAGTAGAAACTGATTCGGAGCTAGCTCGAGAGACTTGGGGAGGAACCCTAGCAGAGCTCTAGTGTGGAAGGGAAAGGTGACGACTGCTGAGTTTCTGCAAGAGTGAGAGTGAGTGTGGAATTAGGGCAACCTGGAAGGCTTTTATCCTATGGACCGGCCTTTAGGCCCAATACTATAAGGCAGCACACTAACTTTAGGACAGAAATAAAAAGGGGCCTTACACATTTTCAGGTCAATTCGAAGTTTGTGACGCCTTTGCCCTAAATTTTATTGTCTCAGACCAAAGCGCTCTAATAATTTTGTATGGTTTGGAAAAACACTAGCCAAATCAAACAGTGTGTTTGAAGTAAACCGCTATTAATTATTTGGAATTTTACACAAGGACGTCTACATCATGAGCCTTTATTTTATTAAAAGTGCAAAATAGAAAGAAAAAAAAACATTTGTCCCAAAACAACGAACTGATAAATGGACTTATCACATCATAGATTATATAGGTACAAGCATCGATGGTTAAAATTTAACACTTTGTTTTATAGGTTAGAAATTGGGGAAAAGAGGAAGGAAGTTGAAGAAGAAAGTGAGTAAAAATAAAGTATATTGATTATATGGGTAAAACAAAAGTACAGATAAATTGAAAAAAGAAAAGAAAAGAAAGAAGTGGAGCAGATTATGAAAAACACAATTGTTCAAAAGATACCTAATTTATTCAAAAAAATGTGTTGTCCATACCATACAGTATAAATCGACTTTTTTTTTTATCTTCTCTCCTTTTGATATTACAGTAACTTTTGTTATATTATCATAATTGATTATAACAATATTATTTTGATAAAATAATAATATAATAACGTATTATGAAACTGTCTTTTTTTTAGCATAGACAGAGGATAAAATAAAGAGTATTAGTGTGTTTTATGAAACCGTTTTTCTAACTTTGGTTTCGTTTGTGAGTATTTCTCCTCTTACATCACTTTCTCAGTCACGCCATCTTGTCAAGTTTTCCCACCAATCCGTTTGAATGTGTCAATGTTTTCATGTGCAAGTAATAAATATTTAATCGAGACATCAATTAATGACACTTTGACTGAGGAAACAAAGCTTGGTATACCAAGAAAAACTAAAAGGTCATATTCGCAATTTATTTTTTGAAATTTCTCTTTGTCAAGGATTACTTCATGGCTTTCAATTAATTGTGGATGGAATTTTGTTGGGGGACGGCACCAAAGTCAACCAAAATTCAGTCACTCCTCATGTTTTGTACACAAAACATTGAAAACAAAACACCAAGGATAACATCAAAGAGCACACACGAAGAAAAATCGAACCAAACATCATATATAAAATGTCCTCTATCACTCATTCTCAACTCTCACCAACCATTTTTCTTTCATCTTCACATCCCTAATCTAAAACTCAGAACCATTCTTTCTCACTTAACACACTCCAACATGTTTAAATCCACAAGCACTCGGAAAAGCCCTTCCAGGTATGAGAAATTAGATAAAGAACATGGTGGCAGTGGAACTTCAAATGAGGATTTTAAGAGGAGCACGAGTTTACCTTCTCGATCTATGGCTTCAACCTTTGGTGAGATGAATCTTCAGAGAAACCCCACAAAAAAGGACAGTAGTAAACCTAAGGAGAAGAAGATTCATCCACTTCTGAGTCTCTTTGATTTTCGGCGGAAGAAGAAGACAACAGCGAGGCCTGAATTTGCTAGGTATCTTGAGTATGTCAAAGAAGGAGGCATGTGGGATACCAATTCAAATAAACCTGTCATCTATTACAAATGATTACTTATCCCAGGTTTCAAACTCAAGTGTTAGTTACTGTTATATATAGTTTTCTTGAATGAATTCATGTCAAATCATCATAAGATACATGCAGGTGAGATCTTGTTCCTGATCGTTAATATTATGAATCAGTAATGCAAAAATGTCGTGTTCATGTGTTCATTTTCCTGTTGCTTCTTGCTGAATTTGATGACATAAATATTTATGCTTTTTCATTACAAGTTGAATTAATTCTTGGAGGCCAGATAAAAAGACACTGCACATACAACATAATTATTCTGAACTTGAGAAAATGTTTAGAGGAAAAGGTTTACAAATTTATGCAGAAAAATGATGTAAGAATATGAACACTAGAAAATGGTGAACATATGCAACAAAAATGTGATGAATTATGCATGCAGTGGAGCCGCAATCCCTGACCAACCTCATGCATGACGTGATCAAGTGAGAACAAGGCTATTTGACCCTTAATTATCAACCTTATTTTGAATGTTGATTTCATCATAAATTTTATGCATTTTTATTTTTCATGTCTATCCATTTGTGTGGTAAAACTTCCCATTTTATCTATAATAATCATAAGTTAATGTATATGAATGATTTTATATTGGAAAATGATAAAATGACTACTAATTTTTACTACTTCTCTTACCACCTTACGTGTTCTGACACATTCCATTTTATTTTCTTTTATGAATTTAATTAAAAGCTGAACAATGTGGCAGATGAAAGTGGAAGCTCACTTTCGCGCGTTGGCTGAAAAATTCTCACTCTCTCACCTTACCCCATTCTTTGAAACATTTTGAAACAGAACCCCTTTTCTTTTCACTCCGAAAAATTCCTACTCTCTCACCCTTACCCCATTCTCTTTCCAACAAAACCCTTTTCCTCTTCACTCTAAAAAATTCCCAAACTCTCACGCTTCCATTTAGAAACCCCACCCTCATCCCATTTGTTGTAAACCAAGTATTGGTTTCCATTGTGGAAACTGCAGCTGGAAAAATAATTCCCTCCCAAACTTGATGGACTTTCCAAATCTGTTTGAAAAATGAAATTAAAAGGCAATTTTTTTTTTCAAAATTAACTTAAACCTCGTTTACAACCACATTAATGGGTGAGTTATTGGTGTGCACAGGCCGTGGTCCAACAAGTTTGGGAGACAATTGTGTATGCAGTTGCACTTTCCAAATCTGGTTTTTTAAAATTGTCCAAGAAATCGTTGGTGGGTTACACCTTATTTAGTTTTGGGTTCCAAGTTAATTTTTAAAATATGTGTCAGGAAAGTTTTCCCACAAATGCAAAAATAGTTGGTTTAGAATAAACGAGGTGTGCACAGCCTAGGCTCCACCAAGTTTGTGAGGGAATTCTGTATCCAACTACACTTTTCAAATCTATTTTATTTTTTGTTCAAAAAGTGACTTTTGGGTTACTAGTTAATTGGTATTAGGTTGCAAGTTAAATTTAAAAATGGGCGAGGGAAGTTCATCCATAAATGCATAAATAGTTGGTTTGGACCAAATACGATGGGGTGTGTTATTTGTGTGCATAGGCTGGAGTCTACCAAGTTTGGGAGGTAATTGTGTATCTAACTACACTATCCAAATATGTTATTTTATCGTTGTTCATAAAATCATTGGTGGGTTACAACTTAATAGGTCTTGGGTTTCAAGTTAAATTTAAAAATTGGCGAGGGAAGTTCACCCACAAATGCATAAATAGTTGGTTTAGAACAAACGGGATAGAGTGTGTTGGTGTGCATAACTTTGGGTCCACCAAGTTTGGGAGGCAATTGTGTGTGCAGTTGCACTTTCCAAATATGTTATCTTACTTTTGTCCAAAAAGTCGTTGATGGGTTACAGCTTAATTATTCTTGGCTTGCAATCTAATGTTCCATACGGATCAGGAAAGTTTTCCCACAATTCAAGCTAATACATGGTTTAGAACAAATGGGATGGGGTGTGTTGTTTGTGTGCACAACCGGGGGTCCACCAATTTTCGAGGGAATTTTGTATCCACTTGCACTATCCATATCTGTTATAACCTTTTTGTTCAAAAAGTCAGTTGTGGATTACAACATAATTGGTCTTGTGTTGCAAGCTAATTATCCACATGGGTCAGGAAAGTTTTCCCACAATGGAAACCAATACTTGGTTTACAAAAAATGGGAAGGGGTTTGTTATTGGTGTGCACAGCCTGGGGTCCACCAAGTTTGGGAGGGAATTTTGTATCCACCTGCACTATCCAAATCTATTATTTTACTTTTGTCCAAAAAGTCGTTGGTTGGTTACAATTTAATTGGTCTTGGGTCGCAAGCTAATTACCCATATGGGTCAGGAAAGTTTTCCCACAACGGAAACCAATACTTGGCTTACAACAAATGGGATGAGATGTGTTATTGGTGTGCACAGCCTAGGTCCACCAAGTTTAGGAGATAATTCTTTTTCCAGTTGTAGTTTCCACAATGGAAACCAATACTTGGTTTACAATAAATGGGATAGGGGTGGGGTTTCTAAATGGAAGCGTGAGAGTTTGGGAATTTTTTAGAGTGAAGAGGAAAGGGGTTCTGTTGGAAAGAGAATGGGGTAAGGGTGAGAGAGTGAGAATTTTTCGGAGTGAAAAGAAAA
>Ga0214542_1004206_pt1 | contig 28762 bp, 12 predicted proteins | sample CNSS1metaG_FD_160096 | JGI IMG/M metagenome (GOLD analysis project Ga0214542, IMG submission 160096) | Root nodule microbial communities from cowpea collected in UCLA plant growth center, Los Angeles, California, USA - CNSS1 | ecosystem: Host-associated > Plants > Roots > Nodule | place: USA...
GTTTATATAACAAAAAAAAAAAAAAAAAAAAAAAAAAAAACTGTGTTTTGATTACAGAAATAAAAGAACAATGAGGAGAGATTAAATATTTTTTATTTTAATTAAGTTTTAAATACTTTATAAATTTATATATATTTAATTCAATTTTTGTAAAAAAATATTTTATGGAATGTTTAATTTTATTTAAGTATTTTGGAATTTGATTTTTTTATTAACAAATTGATGTAGTGGTTACTTACCATTTAAATTAAAATAAATCTACCTACAAAAAATATTATACACTTAATTAAACCTTAATTTTAACTAAACTATAGCTTTTGGTGAGGGGTGAGTAAAATTTTGTTTGTTTGATTCTGGAAAGAAAAGTGAGTAATAAATGGAAAATAAGAACAAAAATTGATAATGGGTGGAGCGGAAATAAAATTAATGAAATTTTGTAAATAATTATATTTGGTTTGAAAAATAAATAAATGAAAGGGAAATTATATTTTTGAGAATTTATCTATTTTCTCCTCAAATATATTTTTACTGTTTATTTTTTCTATTTAAAATTATTTAATTTATGATGATAGAACCATAATTGGTCACACAATGGGGACATGGGTTATTGTATAGTAAAAGTTACATATATCATCAAGACTATGTAACTTGCTTGTCAATATATCAGATTTATTTTCTCCACTGTCAGTAGAATTGCGAATTCAGTGTAATTCACTATCAATATATATATATATATATATATATATATATATATATATATATATATATATATATATATATATATATATATATATATTGTTTTTATTCATTTTCTCTTCATTTCTCGTATCTTTCCACACAACAATCACAAAAAAACACATTAAAAAAATCAATATAATCAATTATGTTATAAATATTTTAATAATACATAAGAACATTTATGTTATACAATTAATTATATTGTAAATATTTTGTTAATTTATGTTTTTATTATTATAACAAGTAAAAACATATGCTAAAATAATAATAAAAAGAAATATAAATTTATTAACAAAAAATATTTTGTTTTCCATTTTGTTTTCTTTCATTATTTTTGCCCGATCACTTTTATTGTTTAATCCAAATAAGTCATAAAAAAGTGGATCGACAAGCTTTACAGCTGAATAAAATTGATTGTGATTGAGTCAAAAGGATAGACAGTGGATTTAGTACAATAAATATTAATATATTTTATTTTTAGTATAATAAGAAAAATAGTTATAATATTTAATTCTATTAATCTTATTTGGATTTTATTAATGATTGAGATATTGAACATGTGTTTAGTTTGTAGTAGTTGTCACGTATGTTTATAAAAAAAATTATTTATATGTAACTAATCTTAAAGAGATATCTTACTCTTTGCTTTTTATTTTTGTAAATTTATAACTTTTAAGAGCTCCTTCAAGATTAATGACATTGTTGTAAATTTTTCTTCTAAAACCAAATACATGCTAAATTATATTAACTATACTCAAACAAAATTAATAAAATTAAAGTTGTTACACTATAAGTTCTTTATTATTGTACTAAACACTATTTACCTAAGAAAAAAAATGATACAATTTATTTTTCACACTATTGTCTAGATCAAACTAAGAGAATCATGTTGGTTACTTTTTTACATTGCTAGAAGTACAAGTCAGTGGAAGTTGGCATGGTTATAAAAGATGGTTAAAATTAAGCAATGATTATTAAAGAATTGTTCATTCTTACAAGAAAAAAATAATTATTTTTTGATAAAAATTAAGGATCAACAAGTGAAACTGCAGGAAAAATAGTTTAAATGGAGGATAAGAAGTGCAATTGCACCAAAACAATATAAGAAATAACCCATATAAAAAGTTTAGAGAAAAAAAAACAAAAATGTTACCTAATACAATAATTTAAAGTACAACATTTGAAAGCTATAACATTAAAACAATATAAGACCAAGAAAAAAAAATTAAATCTTTAAATGATATAAAAAAATGAAGAACATGGCATATTATTTTTTTAAGGTTGTTTCACCGACCTTGCCACTCTATGCATGATGACCCATGAAATTTTCATGTCGGTGATTGTCACCTTCAACTCAAGATAATGATTTTTTTTGGATGGATGGGTAGGGTGTGGTGTGGAACCAAGGACAATAATTTTGGGTTGATTCCACTATGAAAGACCTAAATCGTGTAATATAGGTCATGCGAAGATGGTTAGGTGTCAAGGTTTGTGTGGTTGAGTAGTAAAATGCTTAAGAAACATATCAAGATATGGACATGCAATATAAGCAATAGTTAAATCATCTTATGTATTTTGGCTTGAAATACTTTCATAATCAACTTCGGGTTAGTGATGTCAATCACAAATTTAGTATAAAAATAGAACAACATAAAAAAAAATGAAACTTGAACAAGATATGATTGAATAGTTAAAGAATGTGAGAAAAATATGAGAAAACTCACGAGTGGAAGAAAACTAGTGTGTTAGTAGGAATAGAGAAAATCTACATAGAGAATTTAAATTGCTTCACCTCTAGACTTTGTCTACTTTTGTTTAAGAGATTCATTAATCTACATATTTGACCGACAATGAGTATCACACATCTGAGTAGTGTTGATTGTTACGTATTGATTAATTTCATTATAACTAAATTTAAATTGAATTTTAAGGTATTAGACATAACTCGTAACACATTAAACAAGGTACTATGGAAGTTTGATCAAAGACCTTTAACTGCATGAACATAGGGACGGCAACGGGGGCGGGAAGAGGATGAGTTTCGTTATCCCGTACTCATTCTCATAAAAAAATTCATCTTTCTTTCCATACCTAAATCCAACGGATATCAAACTTTTGTCTCATCTTCATCCGCACCGGGTAACGAATATATTTTCGTATCCATACTCGTACCCGTTTTCTTACTGTTTCAATATTAATTAATTAATTTTTATAAAATAATAAAAGAATTACGGTAAAGAAACATAATATTATCAAATATTCAATATTCTTCAATATCAAATATTTAAAAAGAAATTATAATTGTATACATTTCAAATCTCAAATTAGAATACCAAATAAAATTTTATGAAAATCAAAACATTTTTTAAATTTGCAAACATTAATGGAACCTAGTTGATAAAATTTAAAAATATTTTTTAAAAAATATAAAAAAATATATTCAAATTAAAATATATTTTAAATGTATGTTTACTTTATTTTTTTTAAATTATGATGAATATAATTTCTATACACGAATAAAAGTTATAATTTATTACTTGATCAAGATCACACAAAGAACAAATATTAAATTAATAATAATAAAATTTTAACATAGATCTTGTATCTTTTGAACTTTAATATATTACAATATGATTGATAATGAGTTAGAAAATAAAAAATAATTATATAATGGGTATCTTAGAAATAATTTGAGAGATTATTGAATGAAATCGTATAAAGAAAAACAAATGTATAACTCGTGGTATGATAAGGGGAAAAATATCTTACAGATCTAACAAAATTTTTCAAATATCAACATGGTCAATGATTGAGAAATGACGAAAATTGATTTAAAAAAACAAAAGAGTTTTTCAAATGAAACAAAAATTTACAATAATTGAGTAAAAGAAATAAATTTTATATATAAACCTAGTAAAATGAAAGATTTGTAGTATTAAACACTTAAATTAAGAGTGAAAGAAAAATATACAATAAATAAAAATATTAAAAAAGAATATAAATATTTAAATGTGGAACATAAAAAATATTTAATTGACATATATCATTTGAACATAATTGCATAAAGATTATCATAAGATGAAAAATATATTGGAAATACGAATGAATTTCATGACAAATCACACATTAGAAGAAATCAAGAATAGAAAGAGTATACAAGGTTACTTAATTAATTGTGAATATTTGAATAATTTAAGTGGGGACGGTGATATATGACGGGGATGAGTATTATGGCGGGTATGGGGATGGGGACGGGGTGGATATGTACACCCTTATACACATCCCCATCCCTAGTTGAAAAAAGTTGGGGATTCCCTATACCCGTACCCATATCCAGTTAATGCGGCGATTATCCGTCAAAACATGGATGAGTTTGGATAATACCCATGGGGGCAGGTTTATTTGTCATTCGTACATGAACACACATGTTATAAACGTTATATATAATATCATTCCATTTCACTTAAAATATTTATTATCATTAAAATCATAAGATGGTATTATATGAATTACATCGTTTTATAAGGTGTATTTAGGTCGTCTAATATTAATAAAGTTGGATCGTTTCATCTTAACAATGCCATGCTTGCTCTCAATTGTCATCCTAGGAATGATGTTTTTTTTTCCTCTCCTTTTCTTTTTCTTCCTTCATGCATTCATCATTATCTTTTTCTTGGAGATAATTTGTCCACAAATTTTTGAAACCTACATAAAGAAGAGTAAGATCACTAAAGTTAAATGTAGAACTATTAGTATCTCAAAGACTTGAAAAGGTCCACCACCCATTGGTTGTAGTTTAATCTTTCTTTAAGAAAGAGAACTTTTCTTTCTTAAGTATAATCAAATCCAATCTCTTGGCTTAAAAAATGACTTATATTCTTTCCTGAAATATTAACCAACCCTCAAACACACATCCACTCCTACCCCCACTCCCTCCCACCCATCCACACAGACACGCACATACCCACCCACGCATACACCCATCCACACACACATGTATACACACATTTATATATGTATTTTTTTTCTCAAATTCATCATTCAAGTGATTTAATGTTTAGACTCTTAAATTTATTACTCTCAAGAAGACAAATGAGAATATCCTTATATGTTTTCATAAATTCATATTTATGGACATTGATAGTTCTAATTTCATAATCAACACATTCCTCACAAGTTAACTTCAAATATAACTTCAATTCATCTTCTTTTAGAGTATCCTTTAAGATTTCCTTTAAATCTCCACCTCAACAAGATTCAACTTTTGCTCTAATATTGTTGCTTTGGGTTTTGGGAGTATTAAAGGTTTTATTAAAGTGAGAAATCCACGGTCAAACAATTCGAAACAACTGCTTGGTAACTTTAAAAAAAAAAATGTTTTGTAAGCATACTCATATTATGAAGGGTCATCATTATGTTTGTTCTTGTTAAAAATACGACAAATGCAGAACTTTTAGCGCGTAAGATATCTCTATCCTAGGGCAATTCACACCTTATACTAGTTTTATGCACATTGTTGACTGTGGGTGACAAAGTGTGTTGGGTCCAACGGGCTAGTCCGCCAAAATGGGACGGGTCAGGTTGGCATTTTCAATCCTCAACCCGTTTTGTCCCGACTCGCCTAACCCACCAAACTTTTAGCGTGTAAGACATATCTATCCTAGGGCAATTCACACCTTATACTAGTTTTATCCACATTGTTGACTGTGGGTGACAAAGTGGGTTGGGTTTGACAGGCTAGTCTGCCAAAACGGGACAAGTCAGGTTGGCATTTTCAACCCCCAACCCGTTTTGTCCCGACTTGCCTAGTTCACCAAACGAGCCAATCCGCCCCTAACCCATTTTTTTTTTAAATTAAAAATATTAAAATTTTTACATTAAATTTTTTGTAAAGATGTAAATATACAATAATATTGTAATTTAAATCATTAGCACTTATAAACTAAGTTTCAATTATTAGTTATAATATAGTAATTTAACATGTAAATATAATAATTATTTTAATTTATCCAATTAAAAATATTAGTTAATCAATTAAAAGCTTAGAAAATATTTATATGATTAAACATGCTTTAAATATTCATTTATAAGTATATATACAGATAAGTTTTATAAATAAATAAAAAAGTGACGGGCCAACTCGTTTTACAATGATGGGCCTGCCAAAAACGGGTTGGACTAATCCGTTTTTGTGGCTCCTATTGTTGACATATATATGCTGTGTTTGTAACTATCGTACCATTTTTTTTTCATAAGACATTTTCTTGATGACATCAGAACAAGTAAGACAACATGACAACATTCATTGCATCTTAACATGAAAGATAATAAGAATCTCACCAGAGATGAATCGAGATCCCTACTATAAGGGCTATAATATAAGGGTAGGGTTGTCAACACTCATTTACCCTAGAGGGGATAACACAAGGTTGAATATCAATCCATCTTTGGTAAGAGTATTGTTATCAACAAAGATGGGCCAGTATTGATTGGTTAAATTCATAAAAGGATAATGAGAAATTGTGGTATTGACCATCCGATTATATGTAAACTCTATATGAAGTAAAAGTTATTCTCACTCTTTCTTTTGGATTCTCATAAATTAAGATCTCAATAACTAAACTAATGTCTATTGATCACTTCTATTTGATCATACTTTGAGTTGGATTTGAAGAAAAATTTCGATATAAATAATTATATAAGTGGTATTTTAAATAATTTATTTTATCATTAGTTAAATATTTAATACATTGATCTATTAGCATGTACTTGTTTTATTTGACTTCAAAGAAATGTATTTTAGAGGATTTTTTTCTATAGTATTTTTTAATTATAATAATAATAACAATAATAATAATAAATATCATACTCAACTTTATATGTTATAACATTTGTATTTGTTTTTATTAAAATTTTTAACTTTGAATAATTGATGAATATTCTTTTAACTATTCTACGTATTCTAGTATATTTAATATCCTCACGTACTGTTTAGAAGTTTTGAAAAAAAAAATCAATTTAAATTCACCGTTCCTTTTTAATTTTCTATAATGTATTTTAAGGATAAAATCTGACAAAATTTGAAAATTTAAAACGTGCAATATATCATATACGATTATTCGTAACTTAATTTCGAAACAAGTTGGAATGCTTTAATTTTTTTAGTTAATAAAATTGTTAACACTTTTTGTGCATACAAAACCTTAATTATTTTTGCTCAATCCATTTGAAGTACACACTGTGACTTAAAATATTTAAAAGTCAAATTGTTCGATAAATTTTGAAATAGTTTATAAATTCCAGACTAACATTTCCATGAGTTAAACTTTGGAATTTTTAAAAACTTACGTTAAATATAATATCTTAACTGATAGATAGGTTTTGAACAGAAGACCATTTAAAATGATTTAATGGGCCTATGTATTGAAGATAAAAAATTAAATATAACAATTAATTTATTTAAGATAAACCTTGATGAAAAATCAATATAAAGACAAAAAAAAAATCTTATAAAAAAGCTAGTTACATTGTCACATGTATTTTTTTTTTTTATTTCGAATCCCACTTGGAGAACTTATAAAAGTTACTTATATAAATAATGTTTCTTAACTATTAAAAAAATTCTCAAGTTAAAACAAATGACATGATAAAATATTTTTTATCAAAAGTAAATTAAACAATTAAATTAAAATTTATTATTATAGTCTATTTTTTTTTGACATTTTATTTATTTATTTACAATATTAAAAACTATTAGAAACCCTTTTTAAGTTGTATTGTATATATGAATGTCTCTTTAGAATAAATATTAAGAATTAAATATGTTTTTACGTAAAATTGAACTTTTTGGCTGAAATTTGAAACATGAATTTTTCTAACCTTTTTAACTCTTGCTTATTTATTATTCTTTGACATATATGATTTCAATATTAATTAAAAAAAAAACGTTTGATGCATAAAAATATATTAACATAATTGAATTAAAAATATTATATATATATATATATATATATATATATATTTAATTTGATGACAAGAATATATTAAAGAAAAATTTAATTTCGCGTTTAATTCATGAACTAAATAACATTTACGTTTTAAAATACAAAATTATAGATTAAACAATATAACGGATAAACAAACATTATATTTAAGTGAAAAATTTAACTCAAATTAAATTATTACATTAGAGTTGTAGGTAAGATACTTTATTTTTTCCCTTTTACTATTTTTTTTCACCTTCGTGGTTATTGTAAAAAATGTAAATTAAATTATTACAGTAGAGTTGTAGTGAGAGTTTTTTTTTCCCTTTTACTATTTTTTTAACCTTCGTGGTTTTTGAAAAAAAAAATGTTGTTTTCTTAAGGTACATTATTATTACCCTAATTAAACACACTTATCCTAAGGCATTTTTCAAATCTGATTGGTTTATATTAGAATTTGAACACAGTTTTTGAGTCACAGGATATTCCGTTTAAGCATCGAACCTATGGTCCCCTTTTCGTAAATAAATGCCAAAACTAAGGACATTTTCATATCCACAAGCCACCAAACCCAACCTTTACTTTATCTCGAATCAGAAGATCACTGCCGTTCATCTTCCATCAATAACTAACTGACGGCCACAATTTCGCGTTTGACTGAGGTACAAACTTTGAAGGTGGAATGATTGGGTTTGACCATAGAAATTTGAGAAATTTTTTTCATTTAACATAAATAAACTGAAGAGACTACCTGGGAAGTTCTGTATTTGAGTAAGAGAGAGAGAATCTAGAGAGAGATAGAGACTGAGAGAGGGTTTTTTTTTTTTTTAACAGGATTGTGTTGTGTTAGTTTTTCATTTGTTTGTTGGTTTGGTTGCTGGGAAGTGGGGTGTGGGGAGAGAAAGTTGGGGTTCTCTTTCTTCTAACTTGAAAAAGTTTGGATTTTTTCTGGTGGGGTTTGAGGGATTTAGGGTTTGGATTGGTGGGTTGTGAGTGGAGTCAGCAACCATGAATATGATGCGAAGGTTGAAGAGCATTGCTTCTGGGAGGACTTCCATTTCTTCAGATCCTGTAAGATATGCTTTTTCTTGGGTCAAAAAGTTTTTGTTTTAATTATTATGTTGGTAGGGGAACTGTTGTTGTTTGGTTGCTCGGAAAATGGAAGCAGCTAGGTTTTGAGAGAGAGGATCATGTTAATTGTTTTAGGTTTCTGGGATTTTTTGGAACTATTGATGATGCTGCTTTGAAAGGTTTCCTCTATTTCTTAAAATATTTTATGTTTTTTTTTTCTTTTAGATTTGTTTGTTGTGATATATCTTTTAGTTACCAATTTTTTTATGTTATTATCTTTGATGTATGTGAATGTTTTCCCCCTTTTTTTCTGAGTAGTGGTTATTGTATATATTTTCTTTCCTATTTTTGGAAGATTTAGGTGATGGGATTAACGAGTTTTATGATCTTACTATATATAGCCTGCATCTGAGACATTTCTTCATTTGCTGTTTTTCTATGTAAGCATGATCTTGACACAGGTCAGCTACGTTTGCCTATTAAAAGGGAAGCTTTTCCTTCATTGCAAAATACATTACGTAGATTAAGTGATAATAAACCTGAATAAGTGGTTGAGTAATGAAATTTATTTGACTGTCATATCAAATGTGGAATGTGAATCTTTTTTCCTCCCTCCACTAACACTCTTGGAATAACTCATGTCTTGAATATTTTAAGTGAAGTGCAAGCGGTTTCTTTTCAGGGAGGGGATTCTAACTCGAAAAGAGCCAAGTTTGAACAAGAAATTGAAGTGAAGCCTGTTGAGAAATCAAATATTGTTGAGACAGTCTGCACAGATCAGGATCAGCCTGTAGATGGACCAAAAGAAACGACAGTTGGCATGTCCGATGTATCTACAGTAGTTAGAATTGAGAAGCCAGGCTATGATGAGCTTCCCAAAGAATTAAATGAAATGAAAATTAGAGATGAGAAAAGCAAGAACAACAATGACAAGGTATTTCATGCCATTCATCTTTCCTTAATCTTCCATATTGTGCTTATTTTGGTCACTGCCTTGTTAATCTATATATGTGAAATCATATCTTTTAGATATTTCCTGTTCATTACGAGTGAAGACACAGCAACTTCATCTCATAAAACAAATTACTTTTGTGTTTAACAATTTCATTTATCTTTTCAAATGCCATCAGTCGTTGATTTTACCGAAATTTCTGCGTGCAGGATATAGAAGCAACTGTTGTGAGTGGTAATGGAACAGAAACAGGTCAAATAATAACAACTGCCATTGGTGGTCGGGATGGACAACCAAAGCAGGTGATTACTTTATGTTTGTTGCATTTGTATGCTTTATTTGCACTGGTAAATGATAATTTACAAACCTTAACAGTGGTTTGTTACTTTAATAACTTATATAATTATAATTTATTGGTTTCAGACAATCTCATACATGGCTGAACGTGTTGTTGGGACTGGTTCTTTTGGTGTCGTTTTTCAGGTATTTATATTGTATTTTCAGTGATTTTATTATGTAGTTGTCCTCTACTTCATTGTGCCCTTCGGGCTTCACATTTACTTGTTGGCTTACAGTATTCTTTATGTGGTGTAGGCTAAGTGCCTTGAGACCGGTGAAGCAGTTGCCATAAAGAAAGTGCTGCAAGACAAGAGATATAAGAATAGGGAGCTCCAGGTTATGCGCACAGTTGACCATCCGAACGTTGTTAAACTAAAGCACTGCTTCTTTTCAACCACAGACAAAGATGAATTATACCTTAACTTGGTTCAGGAGTTCGTACCTGAAACTGTCTACAAAGTTTCAAAACACTATGTTAGGATGCACCAACATATGCCCATGATTTATGTGCAACTGTATACATACCAGGTAAGTTTTGTAATTGAGTTGCTAACAGTTTGATGTTCTGACTTTTCTGCAGGATTTCTATTTGTGTTAATTGCTTTGAGCTATTTGTTATTGTCTATATTGATTTGTCACAATACTCCCATCTTGTAGATATGCCGTGCATTGAATTATTTACATCAAGTTATCGGTGTCTGTCACCGTGACATCAAACCCCAGAATCTACTGGTAAGTTCATTTCAACAGTGGGTTCTGAGTGACACTTCCTCTGCTCTCTTTTATGTTTTAAAAGTTTCCTTTATTTCTGCCATATTTTTGTTACATGCAAAGGTTTATCCTTTGGATGTTCCAATTGATTGGACTGATGTATGGATTGCTCAACTCCTTCAATTTTTCTTGGGGCAGCGGGTGGTAAACAGTTTTTGAGATGTAGATAATGTATTTTTTAGAAGGAAAACAAGAGGTTGCAAAGCAACAGTGTTGCATGCTTGTTTAACATGTGATGTGATTCATATTGCTTAAAACTTGTAACTATACATCCTGACATGTGATGCATATGATAGGTAAATCCGCAGACACATCAGTTAAAGATATGTGATTTTGGGAGTGCAAAGATGTTGGTAAGTTTTTTCACCTTCTGACTATAAGCTTTTGAAGATCTTTTGATGGTATACTTTCGGGTTTATGACACTATTTGATTTTCAGGTGCCTGGTGAACCCAACATATCATACATTTGCTCTCGATATTATAGAGCTCCAGAACTTATATTTGGGGCAACTGAATACACTACCGCTATTGATATGTGGTCTGTTGGTTGTGTTTTAGCTGAGCTACTTCTTGGACAGGTGAGCATATGCAAGACTCTCACACACTTGATGGACTTCCTGTGAATTTGGTACATGAAAGAAAACAATGAGATCATTTGATATGTGAAACGTTGTTGGAAAAGGCCTTTTTGTTATTTCTCTCTCTTTCTCTCATATGTTGAGGAGCTTTTATAGCGGTTGTTAAAACTTTAAATTTCTATTAAGTTTGTTTATTGTGAGAAAGTTTCCAATTAAACTGATCTATGTTGTATTATTTGCAGCCATTGTTTCCTGGTGAAAGTGGGGTTGACCAGTTGGTAGAGATAATCAAGGTACATTTTCTTTTGCACTTTAATATCTGGTCCCCTTGTTTCGCTTTATGAGATTACTTTTCAAAGTTGCAGCCTTTCTATTTTTTTCTTCAATCTCAGCTTTTATTTTGTACTTCAATAGATCTTGGGAACTCCAACCAGAGAAGAAATAAGGTGCATGAATCCCAACTACAATGAATTTAAGTTTCCTCAGATTAAAGCTCATCCATGGCACAAGGTTAACTAATCTTCCTCTTCTGCTGTCTGCTAAAGTACTATGTAATCCATAAATGATGAATACTTCCATTCAAACCTGACTGAAAAATGCTTCCAGGTTTTTCACAAGAGAATGCCACCTGAAGCTGTGGATCTGGTGTCAAGGCTGCTTCAGTATTCTCCAAATCTACGTTGCACTGCTGTAAGTTTTTTTGTTTTAAAAAATGTTACCTACTGTATCTAGATTACATAATGTGTATTCAATCACACTACATTTATATGCTACACTAAAAGAAAGATGGACCATTCTTACATGTGATAGTAATTGTTTATGTTTTAGATTGTTCATTACCTGCCAAGTATGGTATTTGGGAGGAAATATTTAACACTGCTGTTAATCTTCTAACAGTTGGCTGCATGTGCACATCCATTTTTTGATGATCTCCGGGATCCAAATGCATGCTTGCCAAATGGGCGACCCTTACCTCCTTTGTTCAACTTCACATCTAATGGTAATATAGTTGTGAACTTTTCAATTCTGATTATGTAAGAAAACAATGTGTATATATGGCTGCTTATGTAAGAAAACAATGCAGAACTTGCAAATGCACCTGAAGAGTTGCGGCGCCGCCTCATCCCTGAACATGCAAGGAGTTGAATCAACCTGAAAGATTAAACATATCCAGGGCATTGTAAATGTGTTTTGAATGAAATAGAGATACCCTCACCGGCATCACCACCAGGTCTGTTCTTCAGCATCTTCTGCACAAGTCACAACTGTGACTACACAAGTGAGAAACCTGAACAAAACCTTGAAAGTTTTATCAAGGAACATGTATAAAAGACCTGCAGGTGACTCAAAATGGATAAAATGTCACTGCCTGGTTTTACAGGGTAGCAACCCTTTTTAAGTAGTTTATAATTTGGTGCCTCTGTTGTGAAAGATAATGATTTCTAACTATCCTGTAATCATGTTTCCATATAGTTCAAGTTCGTTTATTACTTTATTCCTTGAAGTGGACTAAGGGAAATCCTCAATTCAAAAGGCACATCTTTTCCACTACCCTTTATTCTATATTTTTCTTCCTTTACTAGTTTTAGAAAAGAAAAACAAAAAGACATTTCCTTTTCTCATAATGCACAATAACTAAAATTACTCTGATTCCAAATAGCATGAAGCTTCCAGTTAAAAAATTACCACGATATGAAACAACATGAAACTATGTAATGAAATTAACTACATATTTTTATATTATGCATACAAGCTGCAAAATGAATGATGCAGATAGTTAAGGCTTATTATTGCACCAGCCCATTACTCAGCCATAAAATGTTTCTTCAATGTTGTTCAGTGGTTAATGTCATGAAATAAGTTGAATTGTCCATATCTACCCTGCCTACCTTTACCAGCTATAATTGAAATTATTGAAAACAAGGACCATAGTGGAATGAGAAGAATGTGTGACAGTGTTCTTTCTCCAATAATTCAAGTGTCAGTGATAAGATGCATAACTTCTAAATGTGGAACGTGGTAGGGTACTTAAGTTAGTGATGAAAATTAAAGGACAATAATTATATTGGTGCTCAGATGCATCATCTATCTATCGTCCATGGAATCAGGAAAATGATGGACCCCCATTACAGTTGCTTTCTTCAGTACCTTCTCAGAATCAAACCTGGGACTACAATGCAGTAGTGCACTGTTCTACCACTAAACCTGTTGTACTATATTTTTGTTTTTTCTACCTATATATGTAAACTTTTTTAAATTTAAATGTATCAATGGTTGTGTTCAATGAGAAAATTTTCACTTCTATTAGCAACACAATTTTCTTTAATTGACAAGAGAATATAACAAAGAATATACTTTACCTTACCAAGAGAGACTACTTGAAAATTACTGGAAGAGACTTTTACTTGATTTGGATCATGAATGCACACAGTTTTGAATGTTAGCACAAATGCTTACATTTGAGGAAAAACTGGGAAAAAAAGTTCTTTAATTTTTTTTACCAGTCTCCAATATTTTGTTTTTAATATTTTGGTCCACAACAAAACCAGAATGTTTGCATAAGAGAACCATGCAACAATGTATTGCTTTAAGATGAACAAGAAAATATTAAATACTAAGATTGCTAAAGTGACACCTTTTGTTGCATCATAATCAAACAAGAAAACGAAACAAGAGAGCCAAAGTAGAAACAAAAACAAAGAAGAGACAGGGTTATACACAAAAGAACACACTATGTCATGAAATAATTGAGGTGGTTCAAAAAAAAAAAAAAGAAAAAGAAAAAAAGGGTACAAACGAGGTTAGATTGCAAATATGCTCTAGAACCCCAATTGAGATTGTATCATAACAACTCCTAATCACAAACTTGATTTTTCTACTAAAAAAAAAAAAATCATGACAAAAGTTTAGTTAAAAACTTAAGACTAAGCATTTGTAAATTTTTTTACATGCTACTCAATTTTTTTCACTTTTATTCGATGGAATACTTTAAACTCATACTAATAAAAAACAATATCATAGTAATGAAATAAAAGCCCATGACACCTTAAAATGAAGAAAAGCATTTAATCTTAGTCCTAATAGAGAATATAAAAATGCAAAAGATAGCAAAAATATAAACATATTAATATTAGAAGGGCACATGTATGAGAGCATACAACCTAAGTTACATGTAATACTATTTAACCTCATTTTTCATCTTATTTTAGTTTGCCTAACATATAGATTAGATATAGAAGGTTTTTTGAAATGGTTAATATATATGTAGTTTGAATATAAATAGAAAATCTCCTTGCAAAGCATTTTTGGTAGCTTACCCCATTTCCCATTTATTAAGAAACTTGTTCCAACTTCATAACCTTCAACTGCTTCCACCTTCCTCATCTTATATTCCAACTGTCTCATTTGACAGATAAGGAACACCAGGTGTGAACCATTGTGTACACACGCTTTCAATTATTGCTTCAACATTTATCATCCACCAAACTCTACACTAATTTACAATTTAACTGCACATTCTGAAACAATACCAAGCAAATAAAAAATTTAAACCACAAAAAAAAAAGAGAGCTCAGGTAATGCATTTATTTCATCTACATGTTTGAGATGAACACTCTACAATCAAATGCTTTCATCATCACAGCTCTCACAAATGTGCACCAGCCGGGAATCGAACCCGGGTCTGTACCGTGGCAGGGTACTATTCTACCACTAGACCACTGGTGCTTTTGTTCTTTGATAGAACAAGTATACCTATGATCAATAGTTAATACATTGTACTATAAATTATTAAAACCAAAACCTGTTGTGTTGCTTAAGACATATCTATGATGTATAGAAAACGGAAACAAAAATCTATCATATTATATAGCTTAATGTTTAGTTTAATAAAATTATTTAAAAACCAATTACAAACATTTCAAACCGTAATTAAAAATCATTGTCACTGTCTTTCTCTATGATATCCACATATTTTACATTTTTACCTAATATTTGCAAATTATAAAAGCTTTTTTACTTATTAAATCTTTATCCTCCAATTCTTCGATGTAAAAAGACTTCAATTTGATTTTAATTTTTCACTCCATATGTAGTTGCTTCGAGTAATATAATTCTTTCATAATTTACATAAAAACATAAGCCATATAAAATATTAAACAAAACATTCTTCAGTGTATCAACAAATCTTTGAGTATATAATAAGTTTATGGCATTTTATATATAATCTTTAATATGTAGTTTGATATTTTCTTTTCCATTACATATTAATATTCGCACCGCCTTAGCTTTTGATAAAGTATATGTTTACGTAAAGTACAAGAAAACAAACATGTGTTGAATTGAACCCTTGTTTAACAAGTCAAGTACATGTGTACGTAATCATGTTCTGAACAATTCCTAGTCAAAAGCTCGTAAAATTTTGAATTGGTCTCAACTTTAACGCGCTTTCTTAACTCCTCTTTCACCCACCTTTTCATCTTTCTATAAATTGCAAGCTATGTTTCAATAGTATTAGAGTTAAGTACGTGGAACCCACATGGACCCCACATATCCGACAAAATCACACGTTTCCACCACGTGGAACTTCAACCTATTTTTCTTCTGATAATTAGAATAATAGATTACATATTTCATATTTCACACGCGTTCTAGTGTATCTTACGAGGGAGGGAAGAAAACTTTCAAAAAATTAAATTTATATAACTTATGTAGAAATAAATCTAGATTGATAATCTTTCTCACAATTGAAAATGATATTTGACCGTTATACAAATGATAGTAACAATAATATATAATAAATAAAAAAATGAAAATTAATTTCTAAACAACGTTTGGGTGGTTCCACCAAAGTGGCACACCAACGACAACTCCCTTGCTCTTGCCACCGACCTTGATTCGATCACGATCACCGCAACCCATTCCGGTCACCGCCTGTCCCACGGCGGGCTTCAGACATTCCTCCACCGGTGGCGCCGGAGGTGCCACTCTGACGGCGAAGTGAATGACCCCGTTTCTCTTCCCTTCCCAGTCCCTCAACCCGTAACTCAACTGTTGCAACTGATTTTCCGGGACGGCGGCGCCGCCGAGGAAGTCGGAGGCAGCGATTCTGGCGACCCCAAGTGGGCGAAAACCCATGAATTTGCTGCATTGGACCTCGAATGTGATCGATCTTGCATGCACCGGGACTTCCAACAGGAACTTCTCGTTCCACGAGAGGAAGTTGGTGCCGTCGTCTTTGGCCGTTCTGGTGGTGCAGCAGTTCAACGACTCCGCCCGAACGACGACGTATGCGTCCTCCTTTACGCGCACGTTTTCGCCGGAGATAACGGTGATTTCTAGCGTACGTGATCTCACTGTCATGTTTTATGTTTCAAGGTTTGAACTTGAGAGAGGTAAAAGATGATGAAAAGAATGAATTAATGTAGATATTCACTTCTGAAAATTCTATGTTTTGTTGTTGGGTTTTTTCTGAGGTTGTTATTTATAGAGTTGGTTTGGATTATCGGAACGTAGAAAGAAAGAGCGAAATTGGTTTGCGGTTTCAGTGTTTAACTTCTGGTTTTTGACTTTGACTTTGACCTTCTTCTTTACTCTAATAACGTGTTTGGTTTATATTTTTTGAGAAGCACTTGTTTTGAGACGCGGACGTATATTCAATGATTTACTACGAAGAAGGTTGTAGGAAATAAATACTGAACAACGTATAATGAAAATATAAAATTAATGATTATTTTTCTTCTTGTTGGTAAATTAAAGATTAAACCGCAAAATTATAGCTAAGGAACTTCTGTTTTTCTAAGAGAAAAGAAAAGACAAAAAAACGCGAAATTCCACTAATGGAAGTTGAACCAAACAATTTTAAGTGATGTAATTACAACATTCTTCGAATCACAGAAGAAGATACACTTAGCTCATTACCCTTGATTTACGTTTTACGAAAATTTTCTAAGAATTAATTTCTTGTGCAAAGTCGCAGAAACTATGTTTATAGTCTAAGTCCACCAGTGTGAAGAACACGCACACACACCAACGTTAATAAATTTGGTGAAGGTAAACTATATATATATATATATATATATATATATGTTCATTTTTTAAGGGAAACACTGTTATGTGGTCTTTTAATTTAAGTTAATAAGAAGTATAAGAAATTGTTTATTCAGCCAGTCAAGTTCACACATGGTAATTAGTTTATATCTGTGTGTTTTCTTGAAGATTGCGGAGAAACTTTTAGGTGGAGCCATCCACCAAACTTGACATTGACAAATTGAGTCTTTTAACAATGTTAAAATTATTAATTTTTTTTTTGAGGATATAAGGATATAAATTTATTGTCTTAAGAGGTGATGTTAATCCACTTACATAGAATTTATGTTGGGTCTTTTGGTGACACCGAATGTTAATTTTAGTAACTGAAATAAGGGATACTTGTGTTAGTTTGAGAGAAATAGATTGAGATAAAAATATATATTTTTAATAGTTTCAGTTAATCATAATTGACAGATCAGTGTATTCTATAAATATGTTAGCAAAGATCCAATTCCTAGATGAGTATAGAAAAAGCTGTAAGGAGAAATAAAAGTTGCTTCAATGATTTGCATGTTTCAGACTATTAATCTCATCGATAATCTTTATGCTTTAGAAGATTGACTCTCAGTCATGAAAATCTTTACTTTAAAAAAAATATTAATGGTAGAGGCAAAATATTTTCAAAACTGTGAAAAGATGCAGGGATTGAATAATGTTCATGAAGATCAGTGTCATAATGTTTATTCAGAAAAAAAAAAAACATACATTTGGAATTGAGGTTATTTATAATAAAATGATACTTCAATTTAGTTTATATTTGTATTTGTTATATATTTGTATTTGATATTTTATTGATAGTTATTAATAAAATACAATCAGTAACATAATAACATTTTCATGACAATAATAATTTATAATTTTTTATTTTTACAACATTTAATACATATGTTTTTAACATCTAACACATATGATTTTAATTTATATTCACATAATAACAATCACGTATTTATCATATTTTTAAAACTATATATATATATATATATATATATATATATATATATATATATATATTTTACATGAATCATATTTCTGCATCATAGAAAATTATTAACTTTAACGGTTGAATTATAATTATATAGTATTTATAGTTATAAAAGAAATCACATACATTTAATTAATTATTTTTATATTTTTTCAAATTATTAATACTATCAATAATTAAATTAAATTTAAAATTTTCAACTATATTTTCAATATAAATCATAATTTGTGTGCAAGAAATTTATCTTGTATTTATTTTACGACCTAGCTTTTGTAAATCATTATAGAAAAAAAAAATTGTTCAAGTAGATAATTCAATTATTTGAATTATTCTTCCAACTTAAATGATTAATACAAATGAAGTTAAATTTTTAAACTAGTTTTCTTTTAAATATGATATTGGAAACTTAATTACAAAATTATTATTATATAAATGTTGTCATATTTTTTTCTGTTTTCAAATTCAACTATAGTTCGGATTTTATCTAAAATCAACTATTTTTTAATATTCATATTTTAAAATAATAAAAATTTATTATTAAATTTTAAATAAAGAGGTGAAAAAATTTTGGGGGCCAAAACCCTATTAAGGATTGCCATTGGTTATAATCGACCATAACAATGTTATATTAATATATTTGTTGCAACATTGAGAGTCCTATATGAAAAAGAAAATTGCTTTAGTTATTAATTGAGTTACTTTAATACATTTAATAATTTCACATATCTTAATATCATATCAGACGATTTAAATATATATTTTAAAAATAAAACCTTGATATAGAAGTTTCATATATACATTCCAAAATAGAGAATACTTTGAATCCACTAATGATTAACTTTAACCATATTATATTTTCGGAACATATATATTAGAGCTTTTAACATATGAATAGATGAAGTATTTAGCAAATATAAAATATCATCCATTGATTTCTAAAAGAATTATGTTTACCTTAATAATATTATTTATAAAGAAAAGATTATTTAATTATTTTGATTAGTGGCGGAACTTGGACTAAAATTGTAGGGGGGCCAAATTATATTTGTTATATATAATTTTTCTTTAGAAAAAAAAACTATTCATTTTTCTCTCTTCATTTCTTCTCCTTAAAACAAACACACATAATATTAGAATTCAAAAAAATATTACTATCATTCGTTATTATATCATGCTATTATATCATGATATCAATTCATGAATACCATTTTAGATAAGTCATTCGTATCTCATCAATTTGATTTGGTGGTATTGTCAAATTTGATGTCGTTTTTCCCATATCACGTTCTAATGAATTTTTAAATTCATTATATGTAACTCTGAGAACTTTAGAGATTTGTTTTATATTGTCTTAAATTCTTGGTTCTTGTTAAATTTCTCAAGTTTAGTTAACGTAAATGCATTTCTTTTTCATCTTCATCACAAATCTTCCTCTTTGGAAAAAAAGGAATCAATTTTTTTACTTTTTATCATAATCTTTCTAATATAAATTTATACCTCTCACCTATTTAGAAAAAAATAAAATTTATATTCACAAATTACAATTATCACAATGCAAAACATAACAAAACTCATACTACTGTAATTAAATAAGCAATACTGTATAAATTCAAAACTTAAAAAAAAATTACCATAAGTAGGGAAAACACAAAATCCCTAAATTTCATAATTAAGGGTTATAATAATTTAGGAAAAATTATAATTAGGGTTCATACCAATTTCATAAAAGAATCCCTAAAATCATAATTAGGGTTTATATTAATTTGGGATAAACTTAATGTGGAAGAAACATCCTAAAAAGAATCATAAACTAACTAACATACATAAAGCATAATAAGATACTAACCTTGATCTGTGAGAGATCATAGAAGAATGTATACAAGAATCTCAATCTATGTGTTTCCAACCTCTATTTCCCAATCTATCTCTTTGTATTTATCTCTCTTCATACACTTTCATGATAATTTACATGGTGGAAAGATCTTATAGTAAAAAAAACCCTAATCTCTTTTATAAATTAATGTCTTTATTAAAATTTTTTATTTTTTATTTTATTATAATTTTCCATAATATAATCTTAATATAAATAATATATAATATAATTTAAAAAAATATATAAATATATATATAAAAAAAATGGAAGAAACATATCATGTCCTAGTTCCGCCATTGATTTTGATGATATAATAATTATGAATATTTGACTACTTGCACCATTGCATGGTTTGGAAATATGCGTGTATGGACTTTGACCTTAAATGTCGCATCGTCTTTCACATTTGGCGGTTTATCGCTTTCGTTACACTTCTGTTTTTCGTGGCCATTGCGTGTGCCTAGGAGCTGGGGAAACTTTCCATAACACTTTCTCCAATAATATCGTATTAATGAAGCTTAACTTATTATTAAAGGGATTTTGTTCTAGTTTTGGTATTTATTTAGTATTTAAAAACAATATAAGAGTTTCCTGTTATTACTATTATATTAATAAAATAGTGTCAAATTTCTTACTCTACTCATTATTGGTACGGAAAATTTTAATATTTGCTATAATGATCCAACACCTATGACGAATTTACAATAGCTTCGTTTTTATATTATTAACACAATTTACACATAAAGATTGTGCAAAAAAGCATGATTAAGGGAGGATCCGCATGCAGCTGCAGGCCGGTGCCGACAACCAATTAACAAAATTATTTTACTTTAACACCCTCTGAAAATATAAAATTTGCTTTTCTTTAAGAAAAACTAAATAAAAGACGGTGAGCTTCGTGTAATCGGTTTACGTGCCAAGCCAAAACTAAGATATTTTTTTGTTGTTTAGTGTAATTTTAAATTCACTGTTAGCCTTATCTTTCAATTATTTTCTTTTAATTTAGTCTAAAATTAATTCCTTTCTATGTCTTAATTACGATTATAGTTTTAACAAAAGAATGTAAAATTATTTTAAAAGATTAGAATTTTATCAGATAATAAAATTATTGTCGATCAATTTATATATATATATATTATATATATATATATATATATATATATATATATATGACGTATTATGGATCTTGGAGTAGCAATGACAACGAGTTGTCGGGTTGGACATGGATAATGCCTCACCCGCACGCTACGTATTTACTTATATGTCAGATATCCGTTTAAAAAATATTTGTGGGTACCTGTGAATACTCGTGAATATTTAAAAAAATATATTTTATAAAATTTTAAAACAAAATTTATATACAATCACAAAAAAATATAAATTAAATTCTAATAATTTACAGGCCCGCAGCGCACCTAATCCGTTTATAAAGTTTATAAATAGGTATTAAAGATATGTTATCGGTGGATACCAACTATCCACAAACATAAATATTTTTGCTATCCTACTTTGAAATGTATATTTTGTCTCAATTTCGTTCTTAAAATATCTCGAAAGATGAAAGAAGAAAGGAATGTTTATTTAAATCATCTTAATCCTCGACTTCTAAACAAAGTAAGACTATTAGATATGTGGTTAGAACAATTAGTTTATGGTTAAATATGTTTTTTGTCCCTTAACTTTCAGTAAATTTTGGATTTAGTCGATTTTGAAACTTTGGACTAGTTTAGTGATTCATCCTTCGAAATACGTGAATTTAGTCCTTTAATCAAATTTTTTTAGGTTTATTTCATGTTTCGTACGCATTTCAGGATTGTATTTGAGTTGTTTATATTATTTGACACATTTTTACTTTAATGTTAAGTGAAATACTATTATGAAACATGCTTGAAATGTCAAATAAAATTAACAAAATTTGATTAAAAGGACTAAATATATGTATTTGGAAATATGAAGAATTAAATTGGTCCAAAATTTTGAAATGAACTAATTCTAAAATTTACTGAAATTTAAAGTGTTAAAAATATATTTAACTCGTTGATTTATTAGTTATTATTCTTTATTAAAATTTAGTTTATTTTTAAACAAGTTGAAAGAGTACGAACACGTACCAAGTGGGCATGAGTAAGGATCGAGTAAATTCAAGATATAAGTAAGTTTAACTTGCTTTACAAGTCCTATAACAATCACGTTGACATTTTCAACTCTTGTTGGCCTAAACACCTTCAACTATTTCTCAGAATCACCCCATGCAACTCCAGATGTGAAAACAGAAACGTTCGTTAAAAACACCAATGAGAACACGAATTCTCACAGTTTTTTTAGTGTAAGTGCTTTTTGCGTTAGTTTTTGTTAGATTTAACATAAGAAATACACCATACATTCACGGTAATTATAATCGATACAAAATTAATTTTTTGTAAATGCAGTTTAGATAGTTAAAATAAATATCGAAAATAAATAAGTTAATATTAACATAAAATATATTAATTAAAAGAAGAATTAAAAATAAATAAATTAGTGTAAACATTAAATTAAATAAATATTCAAAATAACCTATGCTTAATAAACATTAACTAAAATAAATAAAGTTAGTGTATGTTTAGCAATATAACTTTATTTATTTCCGATATTTATTTAAGTTACCGTTGATTTAATTAAAGTTAAATTGTATATTGTGAATTCGTTTGTGTTAATGAGAAGGCATATCATATAAACGATAGGATCTTTTTAATTTCATTGTTCAGATTTTAAAGATGACAAATTTTTCCATTAATAATATTTTTTTCTTATTTTCTATATAAATATTGTACACCCATCTTTTTAATTTATATTTATAAATCTTTGTAGAGTCATTTCTTTCATTCAAATTCATCCTCTTCACCTATATTTATCTCTTTCACATACTCATCTTCTTCTTTTAAATTTTTTTTTTCATCTCCTTTATTTCTTAGAAATTTTGGATCATGCATATATGATACATAATTAAATGTATTAGGGCCATTATTTATAAAACCAAATAATAAAGTGATTTGACTAAATTAAAGATTTGGCTAAAGGCATATGTCATAAAAATAAATATTGTGTAGAGACCAGTTAGTAATGCCAAATTAGAAATACTAAAACTTAAGTAATTCAGTTTATAAATGGTCGTGGTCCCCTTCTGAGAGCACACAGAGAGTCATAACGTACTTTTCCTCTATCCCCACCAAGAGATAAAAAACCAAAGGGAAATCAAGGTGCTTTACAGGAGGAAGATCACTGCGCATATAGGAGTGCTCTAATATTATTGTTATGGCCAATTCAGGTTATGGCCAATTCAGGTACGCTTCCATTTACTATTTACAACATGATTATCAGTATGTGTATGAGATATTGTTTATGAGTTTATGATTGATTATTAGAATCAATATTAGGATCATATTTTGCGTTTGTGCTTTCATTATTCACATTATTCTTCTTGTATATTTCATCTATATTTTATTCCTCATTTTTTTTTCAAAGTATCAAATTGAATAAATGTAGTTGCTATAAATTGAAAATTAAGGGTGTTGCACAATAATTTTTAAGTGGTGAGAAAAATTTGAAAACAACACAAATGCTTCAAAAGTGTATTTAAGCTACAATTGGTTATTAAGTACTAAAAAATAATCAATTAATATTTTTGTATATGAAATAAACTAAAATGCATTCACTTTATAACCAGTTCTAATAATATAAAATATACATAAAAATATAAATACCATAATTAAAATATTAAAATATTAAATTATCAAATGATTGTATTTTCTGAAGGAGCATCTCACATATCATCTTCTTTTGGGCATTATATTCATTGGTGTCTCAGTTGCCAATATTTATTTCGCATTTCCTTTATATATTGGGTGCTATATTCTACTTAGATCTACATCTCAAACTTTTTATATTTACTTGAATTTATTTTCTTACTATTCAATTTTTTTTTATAAATATAAAATTTTAATTTTTTTATTATTTTATTTTTAGAATGGATTGTCAAGTAACTCTTCTAATATAAAAAAAATATTTTTTATTCTATTTTTGTTGGTTGTTTTTACATTAAGTGGGGGTTTGGTTTTGTGTGTAGAGTCTATAAAATTATTTTCTTTTACAAGAGTAACTTGGAGGTTGACGTTGAACACAAATTTCCATAAAATAATATCAACCTTCTCACAATATATTACTCAATCAACCTTACTTTTTCGTTTCTACCAAAACGAAACATCAACAACTTCATTACAATTCTGAATTTCAAAAAACTCATGCATCGCTGAATTTCTTACCAAATCTAAACAACTACTCTCATATGAAGTGTGTCGATATGGAGTATTTAACGATCTTCTCTCATTAAATAATTAAATAATTATATATATATATATATATATATATATATTCATATTTTAAAGATAAGATTAAACATTAGTAAACGATCTAAAATGAATAATATATATGACAGGTTTCAAATAATTTTCATATTATTAAAAAATAAATTTTAAATCTAATTTGATATTACAAAACTATATATTTTAGTGATTCATTAAAATGTTTTTTAAATTGTACATTTTCCTAATAAGTGTGGTAGTAGTGTGAGATGTTGGGATACAGAAATGTGTCGAAAGTTGGTAGAGTGGGAATTAGTGTAATAAATGTTGTATAACTAATTGTAATAAATTTGTTTTTAAATATTAGCAGAACCTGTGACATGTAATAATTAATGGGTTATGCAAATACGAGGAGGAACGAACGAGGAAAACACAGGGAAAATGATGAGTTTGATTCGGTGTTTTTTTCTGTAAAGCATGTGAATTTTTTACCTTGACTTGGCTTTTCGCTGATATAAATTACTTATATAACTAACATTTATTGATAAAAAAAAATATAAAAGAAAATATAACAATTGCCACAGTGAATCAAATGTATTTGAGAAATGATAGGTTGACATCCACATTTAACTATTTTTTTTATCACCTTAAAACTAATTTGTAACCCAAGACAAATTAACTTGTAACTTATGAATGTGATAAAAAAAATGGTCAAATATGGATGTCAACCTATCATTTCTCAATACATTTATAACCAAAACTAATTTCAACAACTCTTCAACAACTCTTACAAAGCTTATGCATTAGCATAGCTGAGAGCACACCCCTCTTCATCTTATGTGCTATACAAGAAATGACTCAAATGGAACTGAATTAGGATTTTAAACTGTTACATCAAGAGACAAAACATAAAATATTGTGTATATTAATTTAAATTATTCATAAATATTATTTTATAATGATTAGATCTGATATAATGTGTTAATAATGAAATAGATTAAATGACTAAATAATTTTATGTAAAAAGTTATCATATATTATCTATAATAAATTATTCAACTTTTATTTCTAATAAATGACTAATTTTTCAAGTTAATTTAATAGTAAGAAATAACATATAAAAATTATTGTAATAAGTAATAGTTTTAATATTTTGTTGTAAAAATATATTAGTAAGATTAAGTAAAATGAAAAAAAAAAAATTAAAAGTTATGTTAAAATTTAATTTTTCTTTAGATTCCTGTAATTTCATGAGATATTATTATTAAATACATACCTATTATTTTTAATTTTATAAAGTAATTACTTTATCACCTCACACTCATCTTTATTTCTCAATTCGTATATATTTTTATTAAAATTAGAATAAAACTATTATTACAATTTATTATTTTAGTTGATTACTTCCTTATTTGGTTGGAAAGTTTTTCATTTACGTTTAATCCCTCAAGCCAAATAATTTAATTTATAACATCAATTTAGTAATTTAGAGTAAATATATACCACACTAAATCAATTATTAAATATTTTTAATCAATTTTTCAATTTTAAATTAGTTTTCTAGTTCCTATTATATTTTAACTATATTTATAAATTTTATTTTATTTATTTATAAAAATAAATATTAATAAAAGAAAGTAAAATGATAAAAAAATTGAATTATATTAAAATTTATGAGAGAGAAGTTCGAAAAGTTTAACTAAACTTGTTTGACAAGAATACGAAGAGAGAGAAAAAAAAAATGAAGTGTGTTTGGAAGATATGTGATTGTTTTTCGAGACAAAGTTTCTTTCATTTTTAGTTTTTAGTTTTGTTTTAAAATTTTTGTAAATTTAATATGTGGCAAAAGTTTTGAATTGGTAGATAAAGAAATAGAATGATTCAACTTTTGGAAAATTAATTCTAATATCTTCTCAAACCACATATTGTGTAAACGGTCCTTGTAAGGAAGGACTTCTTCCATCATCATGCGTTTAAAATTTTTGTCAATTAGCAATCCAGATATCATATATTTTAATGTTGACCTTAATTTTAGAATTATATAACAGAACATTTTAATTTTATAGAAAATACTCACAATCTTATACGAGGTTTATTACTGACAACGAATATTTATCAGTAAAAAATAAAAAGAAAAATACTCACAACCTTTTATTACTAATTTAATAAGAAAAATAACAATCATATATTTTGATCTTGTTTATAGTTATATTGGTATATATAAATATAATAATAAATAATTTTAATAACATATCTTGTAGTTATTTGTTTATTTATATATTAAACTTTATATTTTTTAAAAGTAAGACTTTTATATATTAATAAGGAAATTTATAATTTAATCATAATATGATTTTACGATATTTTTAATATATAATTATGATAAAGTTCACTTTTTTTTATAAAATAATCTTTATTTTAACTTTTATGATTTAATAATTTTTAGTTAGTATATTAGTTTTTAGTAAAACCAAGGAGGTGATGGTCGGTTCTATTAAAATATCAAAAAAAGTATCGTTTATTAAAAAAATGGAAAAATATAAATATAAATTAAAAACTAAAGGAAATATAAGTATTATTTTATTAAAAGTAACGAATTTAAGTTTCTATTTCAAAGTTAAAAATGTCTAAGTCTTATTATTTATTATAAAATTAAATAAGATAAATGCAGTTTTAATAACATCAATGGAACATATATAGTTGTCGAACTTGTACAAAAGATATTAAGGAAATCAAATTTTATTTTTTATATATCAATTATTTTTTTTAATTAAAAAAAGTTACTTTTATTATAATTATTTTATTCAAAACAAACATATATAATAATAAAATTAAAAAAAATAAACAAAAATTATTGAAAAAATGAAACATGTAATTTATCATTCAACAATAATATATTAAAAATAACAAAAAATTACATTTAATAAGAGAATTGTTCCTCTGCATTCTTTCAATAATTTACAATTTTCAATAATTCAATATATAATGTATATATATATATATATATATATAATATTTATTTATTAATTATATTTATAATTTTATAATTATTATTAAAAATATTTATATTTTCTGTCAATTTTGTTTTAAATTTTTTTTAAGAAATACTTATAAATTTTGTTATAAATTTTTTTTCAAATTACTGTCAATTTCTTTTGTAAAATATTTTATTTAAAACACTTTTTACATTAAATTTTGTAAAAAAATTTACAAATTTTATAATTTTATAAAAAATAATTATCAAGAATTATCTACCAATTAAGATTTTTAATAAAATAACAAAAAAATGTTTTTTTTTTACAAATCTTTTTAACAAATTTTACAATTTTTTCTATATAATATAAAATTATTTAGTAGTATTTAACCTAACACAATAACATCGTAGACACATGTCACCTTCTTTTAAAGAGATTAAATAAAGTGTCACTGTAGTACTTCAAATTGTGTGTCATTTTCTTTGTATTATCCAATTTTTTGCGTGAGAGAAGCGGTGACACGTAGATGTATACCGAGTCAAGGATTATCTTTTCCTTTTTCATTACGTTAAAATACAATTAAATAATATTTTTAAGAAAACAAGTGTATAAATAAAAAAAATAACTTATAAACATTTTAATTTTATTTAATTAAAGAAGTAATTGCATTATACTTTCCATACAATTATATATATACTAGCGTATATACATAGGTATGTATTTTTAAATATATGTGACATTAGTGATGATAATGTAATATTATTAAGTTAATATATAAAATAAAATTATATTTGTTAAGAATAGAGTGAAATATATCAAAAAAGATGAGAGAATAACACTTGATAAATAAAGAAAAAAAAGAACAAAAATAAATGATTTTATATAAAAGTTTGTAAAAATAACTGTCAATTTTTAAAAATTTAATAAATAATTATATTTTAAAGTAGAAATATGGTATTTAAAAATGTGGATGCATATATATATATATATATTGTTATATATATATATATATATATATATATATATATATATATATATATAATAAGAAAAAATATATATATACACACTC
>Ga0214542_1004208_pt1 | contig 28752 bp, 19 predicted proteins | sample CNSS1metaG_FD_160096 | JGI IMG/M metagenome (GOLD analysis project Ga0214542, IMG submission 160096) | Root nodule microbial communities from cowpea collected in UCLA plant growth center, Los Angeles, California, USA - CNSS1 | ecosystem: Host-associated > Plants > Roots > Nodule | place: USA...
TATATATATATATATATATATATATATATATAAGTGTAAATAGAGCTGTCAAAATGGGTTGACACCCGCGAGCCAACTCGGCTCACAACGGGTTCGGACCAGGTTGGGTTAAAATTTTTTTACAAATTTCAATACGGGTTAATTTTTGACTCGGCTCATTTAGAACCTGGGTCATCCAGGTTGAACCCGTGATAAGCCGGGTTGGTGACTCAACCCGCAAAGAAAAAGGTCACACAAGTGTTTTTATTTTTTTTATTAAGTTGAGCTTTATATTTGAGTTATGTTAGGTTTTTTTATTCAACACATAAATAATTTGTATATTTTTTTATTTTGGTTTGTATTTGGATTGTATTAAAGTTTATTTAGATTTTAATTAGAATTACAATTTAGTTTTAACTGAAAAAAAAATTAAAAAATAATATTTTTTTTAATTAAGTGAACCCGTGAGTCAACCTGTTTAACCCGTCAATCCGTGGTGGGCCAGACCGGGTTCGAATTTTTTTGGCTTGCTAAAAAGTGAGCCGGGTTAGGTTGACTCACTAAATCATCAACCCGTGGTGAGTCGAGCCGGGTCGGATCGAGTTACCCGTTTTGACAGCTCTAAGTGTAAATCTCACCTTCTTAAGTAGATTGTATAAGATTGAGTTAGACTTAAAATTTATCTCAAAAAAATAATCATTTTCACTTTCATTTTCTTATTTTCAAATAAGATAAAGGAGGGTAAGAAAGGTGGTGGAGCTCGCTTAGACACATTTTAATTTATTCTCCCGCCGTGCCATCCACCAATTATTAGGGAAAAAAAACATGACAAAAATATTAATCAAAAAAACTTCTATTATTATCATACATAAACCAGCAGGGTATTGATTTTGAAGTAATTACACAATAATGTAGGAGAAAGTTAAAATATAAAATTGTCGTAACTTCTATATTATTATGAATATGATATACCATCTATTTACAGTGAGTTTTTTTTTAGGAAATAATATCTCTATTTCAGTTTATAACTAGTGCAAGAAAGAAAAAAGTAAATTTTAAAATAAGTGTACTATTTTAACTTTTCAATAATGAAAATAATTTTTTTTTTCATAATATTAATGATAAGGAAAATTACATGTTTAAATTTATGACACATATAAAAACTGCTTCTAAAATTTGTAAACTTCAATTTTTTAAACAATTAAAACAAAAATTTGCTATATAAACAAACTATAAGCGTAACTATTGATATAGATGTTTATAACTTGCGTGCGTTAAAAGTAACCTGGATCACTTAACAGAGAAAGCAAAAAAATAAATCGATACTTTTTTCTTTTTATGCTTTATACTTTCTTCTTTTTTTTCTCCACAGAGAAAAGAGATGAATATAAAATAATGCTTAATGTTGATAGAGTCTCTACATTACTAGTTAACAAACAAATTTGATTAAAAATGTATGCTTCAAAACGCAACATGTAAAATAATAAGGATTAAATATATTTTTAGTTTTTAAATTTTGAAATAAAATTAAAATTTGTCTATATTCATAATTTTGATATATTTTGCTTCCTAAATTTAAAAGTTAGATGAACATAATTTTTTTAATCAAATTACGTTATTTATTTTTTATAATGTGTATCTCTACGTTCATAATTACACTATGAAGTATTTTTATTTTTTATGTATCTCAAATCTTACATAAAGTCTCTTATATAATAAAATAGAGAACCACATCTCACAATTTTACAATTTTAAACGATGTGAGACTAAATCAAACATCATAATACTAGTACATTAAAGTAAGGAACGTGTCAAACAATATAAATAATTCAAATATTAATATAAAACACGTTTGGCATGTCAAAAAAAATTTACATAACTAGATTATATTCATTTACTTTTAAAATTTAGAAAAAAAAGATATCTAAATTTTGAATGTCAAAATTTACAGACTAAAAACATATTAAACTTTATATTTCCATGTATGAGGTTATATGAATTCTGATGTGTAATGCATCTCATGAATTATACATTGTTAGTATATATATGAGACAAATTTTTAATCTAAAGATAGTTTTCATTAATCTTTATCATTTATATGTAAAGTCATAAAAGTGGTATTAATGAATACTAATTGTTAATATGTTTGTTTTTGCTTTATTCAAACCCGCCATGTTCCTCTTTTGACACTTTTATTGTCATGTCAAACACAATGTTTGTTAGTCGAAAAAGGTGATGGGTGATCGAACTCTGCTTTGCATCCTAAATCATAAGCAACTAAAGGTAAAACCTAACATTCTTTTTTTAAGTGTTGAAAAGAACAATAATCAACCATACCACAAGACAACATTTGTCTCTGTCTCTTCTAAAATTATAGGGCTCATTTCCTTTAAAATTATCTGGTTTAATTATTTTTCTCTTCTGTTCTTGCCAAGAAGGGAGGAATAAAGTGAAACTCTTTTTGTTTCTTTTTCCATATGCAACATTGCACTAGATGATAGCAACTCTAGATTCCATATATTTGAAAATCTTTAATCAAAAACTTACCTCTTAAGGAATTCTAATACATGGAACTTTATTTTCTCCTAAAGTATAGTTTGACTGCGGAATATAAAAAAATCGGTGCAACATATACATTTTTTATTCAAAATTTTGTGAAGATTTAAACGTAACATATAGAAGTTGAAGGTGGAGATTTAAATGAAACCTACGTCTTTTATAAACAATGAGAGTGTGAAATGTAAGCAATGTGAAACTTCATTGGCTTTTGTAATACCTACTTATGTACAAGTTGGCATTAAAACCTTGTAAAGTTTTACGTTTGACATGTTTAGGAACTAATCACATGGGTAAAATTAATGTAAGAAATGGTAATTAATATGCATTTGTTATGATGAATGAAAGTGTGAAATAACCCTAGCTTGATTGGTGACGTGTAAAAGGGTTAAAGATGACCGTGGATATTGATGCATTGATTGATTGATCAATGGTGATGAAGAGGGTGAAATCCACCTAGTTCCGTAGAGGAGACATTATCATATTAATGATTTGAATAACATTAATAGATTCGAGTAAATGCTGAAGAATTAGGATATATATATATATATATATATATATATATATATATATATATATATATATATATATATATATATATATATATATATATATATGGTTAAATATTTTTTTTAATTTTTAGTGAAAATTGAAATTAGTTCCTCTTGAAAATCTTGAACCAATTTAGCTTTTCAATTATGTAAGTGTGTAGATTTAACCCTTTTAACTAAATTTTAGTAGGTTTATTACATTTCATTATAGTATTTTAGTTTGTTTACACCGTTTGACATATGTTGGCCTCAATGTTAATTAAAAAATGTGTTTGAAACGTTAAATAAACTTTAAAAAAAATTAAGGTTTTCAATAGGAACTAATTCTAATTTTCACGTTGAATCATATATATATATATATATATGTTGAGTCTTTTGAAAAATGATCACCAGAGAGATACAACATTAATGAAACATTAGTCCAACTCACACATAAAGGATTGACATCACTCTTAACCTAAAATCTTAAGACAATTTTCTACTTAATGTAAGATTTAGACTCACACTTGAATTCTCAACAAAATATATATATATATATATATATATATATATATATATATATATATATATATATATATATATATATATATTGTGATGATATGAGTGGACCATCACTCACATGCTTGCAAAGGAAAAGATAGGTTTTTGTACTATGTTTGGAGAATTTAGAGCATGTACACTTGGAGGAGAGGGCAAAACAATTATGGTACTTTTGGTGCTTCAATCATTCTGCCATGTAAGGCCACAAGGGAATGCTCCATTCCACATTAACTCCTATATTTCCATCGAAGATGAAAACCAAAGGAGGGTAAGTGAAACTATAGAAACAGAATGATATAAGATATAAACGTGTAATTCAATTTAAATTAAAAAGGTTTGGATTTTTTCTTCTTATGTTTTATCCACCTGCAAAAGAAACGGCACGCTCGGAGAAAAAGGAAGAAAAGAAAAAGCGCAAAGGTTAAAAGGAAAAAGAAAAACAAATATATGGTATTTGGTGAATTATCTTATAATAAAAGATTATATATTTTTTTACTCTGTTGTGTGAATATCTTACGTAAAAGAGGTAAAGATTACAAATTAAGAAAATTAAAGTCTTTTTATTACGTATATCGTCACTTTTTTCCTTTTTGTTCGATTCTTCCATTTTATTTCACATCTTCTTCTCTTTTTAAAAGACTCCAAACAGTGAAAAGAAATAGGAATATTGCTGTTTCCGTTTCTCGTTTATTTAGTTTTATTTTTTCTCTGTTTCGAACGAAACATTAAAAAACTTACTATGGAAAGGACTCCACGATCCACCTTTGAATGGAAGATTCTTCTAGCACAATAAATAGCTACAAACAAAATATTAATATTTTTAGATTATTTTTTTAAATGTATAAAAGATTATGCAGTCAGTCCCATGTGATATTAAATTTCTAATTAATAAATTATTTATCTTGCCTGATTACACATGTACATAAATTTAAAAATTTACGCTTTAGATACCAAATAAAGAAAGATACAAGAAGATTACAAGTATCATAAACACTTTTTTATTTATTTTAAGATTTATTACTATTAGTATCTTTTGAGGATATATTAAGAATATCTATGACTTCTAAGATACTTTCAAGTTATGTTTAAAGTTTTTTCTTGAGTTGAAATTTATCATGAATTATTATCATAATTAAATATGTTTACCCATCTATTTATTTAATATAGTTTATCTGATCTTAACTATCAATAGCTCAATTTTATCATGAAGTTTTATCACAATTAAATATATTTATCTCATCTAGGTATTTCAATATGGGTGTTATATGTATACTACCAAATTCATGGATCAAACTAATTAATCTTGTATTAAAATATAATTTCATGGGTTCGAAAATCTCATGTTACCATAAAGGTGTGCTGAGTTTGTAACGTGAAGCATGTCTTGAACACTGTAATAATGATTGTAAAGTGACTTATCATAAAGAATACATCTTTATAAAGGGAGAATAAAGGCCTTATATATATTCTGTATCGATTTAATGAAAATCTCTAGGGTTTTTCTTTTCTATTTTTTCAGGTGGGAACTTTATTTATCTGTATTTCAAAAAGCACGTTTTGTGTAGAAAAAAAATCATAAATTAAGAGGAAGAAAATGTGGTATCATGAACTTTCACGTTGATATAAAACTCAAATCACAAGATATAAAATCAATAGGTTTAAATAGATTTTTTTTCCTTCAATTTTTAGTGAAAATTAGAATTAATTCATTTTAAAATTTTTGAATTAATTTAGTGTCTCAAATCTATAAATACATGGATTTAGTCATTTTAACTAAATTTTATTAAATCTATTTGACGTTTTAAATACATTTTATTATAGTATTTTAGTTTGTTTACATCGTTTGACACATTACTTTAATGTTAGTTGAGAAATACGTTTAAATTGTCAAATAAACTTAAAAAAAAAGACATAATTTAAATGACTAAATCTACGTTTCTAAAAATGAGAAATTAAATTGATTCAAAATTTATAAGAATGACCAAAAATATATTTAATCTAAATCAATATTGTCTCTTTTTTATTCATGTACGTGAAGCAACTGTAACAGTAAACTTTTAAATGAATTTGAAATTAATTGAAAAGATAAAATCAGAATTATAATCAATTGAAAATTTTTAATTTTATTAATTTAAAAAAAAAATACTTTATTAAAAAAGGTTCATCTGAATGTATGGTAAGACATTTTTCTCTTTATAACTTTTACTTTTATTTTTTTGAAAGTGTTAACCCAGTGGGCCGTATCTGAAAGGGCCCTTTATTTTTTTTCAGCCCACCGGGCTTCTTTAATTGTTTCTTGAAGATTGCACGTTATGTAACTTTTTTTTCTCTATTCATTTTAACAAATAACATTTTAACATATAACGAATAACAACTTTAAAATGATTTTAATAAGTTGTGGAGTTTATTTTAAAAACATATTTGAAAATAAATACAATAATTTATTTTTAGAATTATCTTTAGCATTCTCACTCCATAATATATGAACCAATACTAATTCATTGCATGTCTTTGAAGAACCAATATTAATATACGTTAATGCTTAAACAATGTTTAAAGAATGTGCATTAAAAGCTGACACCGTAAGCATAATCATTAACCCACGTGAAGCATACAATAAAAATCATTAACTTTTTCTTTCACAACAAAGAAACACACTTTTTTTTTTCTTTATAAATAAACCCTATTGTTCATTGATTCACTTAAGTAACGTAGCAAGACAAAAAGAATATATATAATAGCAAGAAATTCTGATTGTTTCTTAAATAAATAACCTTCAAAATATGCGTGATTAGTGTTAGTTGTTTGATTTGGTGAAATTATTAAAATAAAAAATACTTTTTTACGAACTAATAAAAAGCGTTAATGACGATGCTTTTGTTAATGCGAAACGGCAAGAAAACGTGAGTTAGTTGGGGAATAAGATTCAATTTTTAGTTTAATAAAAGAAGAATACAACACTTAACTAATGCATTAACTCATTGGTTTGTTCACCTAATCATTAAACACTTTGTAATTATATACACTGGAAAATATTAAGAGTTAAATTATATATATTAACAATTATCAATGGTTCAAAATAAATTAGATTTTTTACTATACTTCCATAAGACTCGAGTATTAAATTAAATTTATAGGTAATATTTTCTCATTGATAATAATTGCATTCACATAAAACACATCTTTAAACAAACAATTAACACTCTGTAGTAGATTTTCAAAAGATAATAAAGTTATACTTGGTCACAAATACATTTATAATAGATTTTAGCAAAACACTCAAGATTTACTAAGCCAAACACACATCTATAATATATTTTGGCAAAACACTCGGGCTCTACTTGGTCACACACATCCACAATATATTTTAGCAAAACACTCATGCTCTACTTGGGACACATATCCATCCACTTTATTTTTAAAAATTTAAATTCATTTGTTTTATTTTTAGAAATTTTTTTCTCTCACTCTGTGGGTAACAAGCTTGCCCAACAAGACAAAGTTGAAAGTTTTTACGAAAATTAGTCTCACTCAACGAGCACTCTCACCCACTCGACCAAACATGACTCTCATATAAACCAATTCATTTTGAACCCACTAAATTTTCATCATTTTTTTTTCAATTAGTGAGAAAGTTGACTTGCCTAGGGACATAAATGTCAGGAGTAAAATCAATTAAATTCGTCTAACGAGACCAAAATCGTCCATCGATATTTAACCACCTCGAATTTTCTAAATTTTTATAAAAATAGTTTCATTGAGCAAGAGTTTTACTCACTCAATGACCCAAACCCTTGGTAGCCTTTTTCATAAGGCTCACCCAACAAGTATAACAACTTAATCTCTTTGGATTTTTATTTTCTTTTTCACTTTGTGGTAGTCTGGTTTGTCCAACGAGTTTGCATCACTTCATAAATTTAACAAATAGATTATATCATCAAAGTAAAAAATGTCTTTAGATCAAACAATTTGTCTGAAATGATACATCAAAGTAAATCATGAATCCACACAACTATACAAACTCTTAAATTATGAGATTTATCAAAATCTTAATCACAGCTCAATTTTTACAACAAAATTCTCACAATAAAAATAGTAATCATATATTCTCTATTACAAGATCATTCAATGAAACTCTATTAGAAAATAATTATCTTCCCTTACTTTTGACTATACCATTAACTCAACTATATTTCAATAATAGTAACTCTTAAATAATATCCTATTTATACTTAAAGAAGTCAAATCACTGATACATACACATTATGGTGATAAAATAAAGATTAATCTTGAACCTCAAAGACTCACATTCATGCCTCAAACACTCCATGTATGTCAAATTTAAAAAATGACTTAAGAAAAAAAGAGTAAAAGATGAACTTACTTTAATGAAAATTTTGATGGATTAAAATAATAACACTTTATACTTGTATAACAATCTTTAATCTTTCAACAAATAAGTAAATTATTTAAAATATTAAAGTAAATACAAATGGAGGAAAATAAACAGTTTTCTAAAAAGTATAATCTTCACAAAATCAAACTCCATGAATTTTCTATTTATATATCTGACTTTTTAATAACAAAATAATCAAGCTTCATTTATATAAAATAAATACTACTAATACAACATTAATCTTGTAAATAGTAATAAAATTATTCGAGAAATGATATGAAAAATAAACAAGTAAACAGATTATTAAGATTTCAAGTCTTTTTAAAAGTGTAAAATATTGTGGCTTTAATAACTAGAAGTAATTGACATCAAATTTGTTTAGCAAAGAAAACAAATCCCAACAATCATTAGTTTAATGTAATAATATCATATGTTTATACGTATAACCATCACATTGCATAAACATAAAAATGTAAAAATCATAAAAGTTAACAAAAACATTTTTTTAAACAACAAAAGTAAATTAATTATTTGTTTTCACATCCAAAAGCCATTTAATTATTGTATTAGTTATAAAGACTAAACTTAAAGATTCACTCTATAAAATAACTATTTTTCTATATACATGCCTTTTCCTACCGACACTTTCTTTATGGCCACTAATTAATACATTGTCGACCAAAGTAAAGGAGAACAACAACCTTGTACATCATTTCATCAAATAATGTTATTAAGAATTATTTTGTGAAAGTATTTTTCAAAAGCAAATCATTAACAGAGTACCTTCAATGTCGTAAAAAAAATAATTCAAACATGTCCCTATATATTGATAAACTATTAATTATATTATAGAGAGTAATATTATAAATATTATAAAGGGAATCGAATGCCACGTAATATATTAATAGCGGAATGACAAATTAAATTAAATATTAAAAACAATAACTTCAACATGCAATTTAAGAATATAATGAAATTCTTCTGCTTTAAAGTTTAACTTTACTTTATTATGTCAAGTTGGTGTATTTTAATCAAGACAGAATATGTTAATGTTGTTTTCGTAATAAAAAAAGTGGTATATGGATCCTTAGTTTTTTTTTTTTTTAAATATAATATTTTAAAAAAACACTTAATGATTAATTAATATATTTTTTAACAAAACTAAGATTGTTATTCTACATCTTAAAATATTTAATTACAATTTAAATTTAGTCAAGTTGGTGTATTTTAATCAGGACAGATTAGGTTAATGTTGTTTTCGTAATAAAAAAGTGGTATACGGATCCTTAGTTTTTTTTTTAAATATAATATTAAAAAAAACACTTAATGATTAATTAATATTTTTTTAACAAAACTAAGATTGTTATTCTACATATTAAAATATTTAATTACAATTTAAATTTAGTTTATAAGCATTTATTATTTAAATTACTTTGAATAATATCAAGGTAAAAATTAAAATTTTTAAAATGTTTTATTTTAATTCCAAAAAGTTATTTTTAGCATTTCATCTATAATATATATATATATATATATATATATATATAAATATACATGGACAAACTAGACTAGATATGGCAAACTTATTATTAACTAAAATATTCCACTTATCCTCATCAAATCTACTTATTTATCATCTTTAATTTTAATTACATAAATAAAAAGGACTCCTAAATGGATCTTTTAATTTAAGGTAATTTTTATTTAGCATTAGTGATCTGAAATAAAAATACACAAATATTCTCATATTAAATTTAAACATGAAATTACTTGTATAGTGACAAAAACAAATGCAATTTTTTAACATGCCATGTATTTAAATTTAATTTTAAAACCAACTCTTTAAAAATTGATAAAAAAAAAATCAGTATTTCTTAAAAAATCTGAGTTATGAATTGAGTTTAACAAACGAGACCACACAATCATAAAACGACAGGTCAAAATTAAAATATCTATAGAAAATCTAATTAAATACTTGATAATTTTCAAACAATTGTTTTATCAAACTACATCTTTCTTCTTACGACCCCTCAGACTCAAATAATTGACATTATTTGATCCGATCGTAGATCTCGTTGATTGGAACCAATTGATTTCTGCCACGTTATCGAATTCGGTTTGAATTAACTCATTCTCTGAGACCCACCATCACTCAATTACACAACCAATAACCGCACCTTCAAAAATTCCTGATAAGCTTCTCCTTGTTTCTCGACAAAATCTGAGACACAGAGAGAAAAAGAAGACATAGCTTCAAGATCAGTTTCCGTTCAGTGGTTCAGAGATGCCATAACCAATAACTCACGCCACTTTGATGTTCATTTTTACGTTCAGATAAAGAAATCCTGTTTGTTTTTTCTTATTTTTTTTTGAAGAAAAAACAAAATTCTGAGCTGGCCGAGCTACACAATGCTATTTATAATCACGGGGTTTTGATTTCCGTTTAAATCTTCAATATTTGAGGAAAATAACGCAACCCGGTGCGTTTGCAATTTATGGGGCAGAATTGAACGAACAAGAAAAACAGAGAAACTGAAAAAAAAGTGATTTTTTTCAGAGAAAATTGTTGTTTGAAGCTTGTGACGTGTTGTAGAAGATGTCTTTACTTCGTCGGAGAAAAGGGTCGGAACCGGAAAAGGTTCCGAGCCCGAGTTCAGAGCCGAATGTTCTAAGCGAAGAGGAGAAAGAAGATGATAAGAATAAGAAGAGTAAGAAGATAAAAGATGGGTTGAGGGAGAAGAGGAAGACGAAATGGTCGTGCTTGGATCACTGTTGCTGGTGGGTGGGTTGCATTTGCACGGTGTGGTGGTTTCTTCTGTTTCTGTATCAGATGATGCCTTCTTCGATTCCTCAGTACGTGACCGAGGCATTAACTGGGCCCATGCCTGATCCACCGGGCCTTAAGCTCAAGAAGGAGGGGCTCAGGGTGAAGCACCCCGTTGTTTTTGTGCCGGGAATTGTCACTGGGGGGCTTGAACTATGGGAGGGTCATCACTGTGCTGAAGGGTTATTCAGGAAACGCTTGTGGGGTGGTACCTTTGGAGAAGTATATAAAAGGTATTACCAGCAAACAATTTTGCTTGTTCTTGCTTTTGTTTGCTGCTTAAATCTGATTTGATGTGATGTTTGCTTGTGACTTCTTTTTGTGATTCTACTGGGTAAGTAGTTTATGGTGTTGGTATGCTGTGTTTCTGTTTTTTTGTTGATTATGATAAAGGCTCTTGCTTGCATTTTTCATTGAGTTCAGTTTCTATACACCGTTAGCATAATTTTGTTAGGTTGTTAACTGATCTGAAAACACATTCAGTGTGCCTTTTAATATACTTATTAGTAGTGTTATAAAAGTCAAATAAACTTCACATAGATGAACGTTTGTGATCAGCTGATATTGTATAACTCCTTTACATTGTTAGTGCGTAGAGTATTTACTCTTAGTCATTTCCTTAATTTGATTCGATTGTGATGTATGGATGTGGCTTGTTATGTCATGTTTCTGTTTTTGGTTGATGTTGATTAGGATGATGATGGGGGTGATGGCAGATTGGGATGGTCCTAAATAGGTAACGTTTGGTGATGTATGGTGAAATATGTCACTCTAGTTTTGGAATGTTGGATGGATTTATCAAATTGTTTGTACTATAGGTGGTGGAGTCTTTGGAAGCAATGAATTTAAAGGCTACTTTCCTTTTATGGTCTCGTTTCTTGGTTTGTGACGAAATTGCTTGAGATGGTTAAATTTTGCCCTTTTGAGTTATTTTGTTTGTGCGTTTATTGTTGTTTGAATTAACTTCTCGTAAGAGAGTTTGTTCTCACAACAACTTGTCTTTGTTTGAATAATGCGTGGTTTGATCATTGCTTTACTTTAAACCTTTGACTCTGATCAATATGTCCTCAAGCACTGTGCCTATGCCACTACTAATATTCATTTGGGAAGAAAAATATTTAGTTGTCTAGTCTTAAATTCCACCTTGAACTTGTTTAAACAGTGGCTTTTCTGTGCCAGTTTGGTGAGTGGAACTGTGGAAGGACTATTCAGCGTGAAACTGTTGAGAATGTTTCTAGTTGATTTTAATTGGAAAAATTAATTTGATTTCTCAAGTAGTCATTGATTGATTTTTGAAGCAACAATCAATCCTTCAGTATGGTCAAACATTGAACTTCTGATATGGGAATTTCCAGTATTCTTAGACTGCACCACTGAAAAGCATATAAAATTCCTTACATAATTTATTCTTATAAAAAGAAAATTAATCTTTTGACTTGGATTAATACAGAAGTACAATTGTTGGTTGAGACTTTAATTCATCAACATCACAATGGAAACCATTCCAATTCTTTTCATTAGTTTAATGTGCAGCAGACTTTAAACATCAGAGAGTAGATAGTTTTCCAAATAGAAATGATAATCCTAGATACAGTATGATAAGGTAGGATCGTTCACCATCACTTTGGTATTTTTGAAATGTCAGACCTTAGCACAAGGGTAAGTTTGTTGCCTTGTGATATGGATTGCCATTTTTGTTGCTTATCCTTAGTCGGGAAGCTCACATTAGATTGCCATTTTTATTGCTTTGTGGAAACCTTTGACATGCCACTTCTTACTAGTTGTTCTTTTTACTTGCAATCTTAACCTATGCTAGTGACTAGGTTCCTGTAGGCCTAGATATGGTGGGATTAAGAATTTATGTTTTGTTTCTTGATGGATGTTTTGCAGACCTTCATGCTGGGTGGATCACATGTCACTGGACAATGAAACAGGATTAGATCCACCAGGCATAAGAGTTAGGCCTGTCTCTGGACTTGTAGCTGCTGATTACTTTGCTGCAGGATACTTTGTTTGGGCAGTTCTGATTGCTAACTTGGCTCGCATTGGTTATGAAGAAAAAACCATGTACATGGCTTCATATGATTGGAGAATAGCATTTCAGAACACTGAGGTATATATTCTGTAACTGATTTTACCTACAGTTCTTGTGTTGTGGCCCATGTCCCTCACCTGAAGAAGTACATTGATAATGACTCATAAGATAAATGGAGTTGTATATATATGTTTCTTAAATAATTGCTCAGTCTTGTTTTGACTTTTCTAATTGTTAACTCAATTGATCAGGTGAGGGATCAAACACTTAGTCGGATAAAAAGCAACATAGAACTTATGGTTGCTACTAATGGTGGCAACAAGGCAGTTATTATTCCACATTCAATGGGTGTGTTATACTTTCTTCATTTTATGAAATGGGTTGAAGCACCTGCTCCAATGGGTGGTGGTGGAGGACCAGATTGGTGTTCTAAATATATAAAGGCAGTTTTGAACATTGGTGGGCCATTTTTAGGAGTTCCAAAGGCTATAGCAGGGCTTTTCTCAGCTGAGGCCAGGGATATTGCTGTTGCCAGGTAAATTTACTTATTGGTCATGTTAGTTCTAAGAAGAAAATTACTGCTAAAGTTTCATCATATTTTTAGCTACTTTGTCATACCTTCCTGTTTGTTCTAGCTCTTTAAATAAGCTATGCCTTGTAGTTTATAATACCTTTAATATTTGTCTTCTCCTTACAAATTCTTCTTTTAATTCAGATTTTGCCAAGTAAATAGTCCTGTCCAACATTTTCTGCTTCACCTACTATTTATCTGCATTTAGAAAGGAAATTCAGATTGCATCTGGCACTAATGCTATATCAGTATTTTTTTTTTTTGTTCAGCATGTTAGACTTAAACTTAATTTGATTCTTTCTTGTTATACATCAAGGACAATAGCTCCAGGATTTTTAGATAACGATCTGTTTCGGCTTCAAACCTTGCAACATGTAATGAGGATGACCCGTTCTTGGGACTCAACAATGTCAATGATACCAAGAGGAGGAGATACTATATGGGGTGGTCTTGACTGGTCACCAGAGGAAGGATATCACCCTAGCAAGAGAAAGCACAGCAATGGTTATACTCAGTTACCACACCAAGACACAAATGAAACACATCCTGTCAACTATGGCAGAATGATATCATTTGGAAGAGACGTGGCTGAGGCACCCTCCTCTGAGATTGAGATAACTGACTTTCGGGTGAGCTTTTTTTAACAAAGAATCTTTAAATTTCTCTACCACTGTATGCTAGAGAAATGGCTTATTAGTTCTTGTAAGACTTGGACAATTTCCTCACCTTATATGCTAATTTTGTAAGATTGAATTATATCTTAAGCTCAACTTCTGTGATGTTTATCAAAGTCTATTCTAGATCTGTTACTGGAATCTACATTTGTCTTCACTCTAAATGTTTATTCATCAGTAAGATGGGGGTGTTACTACTTCACCAACCCTTATTCACCATACTCCAGATGTCTAGTTCTCGATAAGAGGAGGTGTGTTAGATATCATATTAGATATGATATATGAGTACCATAGTTCTTGTAAGGCTGTGTTTAGATATCATATTAGAGATATGATATATGAGTACCATAGTTCTTGTAAGACCGGGAATATTCTCGCTTTAAAAGCTGGTTTTGTAGAATTGAGTTAGTTCATAAATTCAAAGACTACTTTTATCATATATTTTGTCTAGCTTTCTGAATCTATTATGTTTATAGTTTATACTCACTTCGTTGTTAACAGGGTGCTCTCAAGGGTAGAAGTGTTGCTAATACCACTTGTCGCGATGTGTGGACCGAATACCATGAAATGGGAATTGAGGGAGTAAGAGCAGTTGCTGAACATAAGGTTTACACAGCAGGCTCAATAGTAGACCTGCTTCATTTTGTTGCTCCAAAGATGATGGCTCGTGGTAGTGCTCATTTCTCTTATGGAATTGCAGACAATTTGGATGACCCTAAATACAGTCACTACAAGTATTGGTCAAATCCCTTGGAAACGAAGTAAGATTTTTTGGTTACTCTTATCATTGTTATACATTTCTGATGTTGTTACTTTGGTGGTAGTAGTGGTTTTGATTTGTAGTGACTCATTTCTGTGTATTCAATTGATGTGTTTTTGTACTCTAAAAATAACTGCAGATTACCAAATGCTCCTGATATGGAAATCTTCTCTTTGTATGGAGTTGGCTTACCAACTGAAAGATCTTATGTGTACAAGTTAACTCCCTTTGCCTCGTGTTACATTCCTTTTGAAATTGACACTACACAAGATGGTGGTAATGGTGAAGATAGGTGTCTGCAAGGTGGAGTTTACACTGTTGATGGAGATGAGACTGTGCCAGTTCTAAGCTCAGGCTTCATGTGTGCTAAAGGTTGGCGTGGAAAAACAAGATTCAACCCTTCTGGCATTCGCACCTACGTTAGAGAATATGATCATTCTCCTCCAGCCAACTTGCTAGAAGGAAGAGGCACACAAAGTGGTGCTCATGTTGACATCATGGGAAACTTTGCATTGATTGAGGATGTTATTAGAGTGGCAGCAGGTGCCACAGGAGAAGATCTAGGAGGTGATAGAGTGTATTCTGATATCTTTAAATGGTCTGAGAAAATCAAGTTGCAACTGTGAATCAAACACAATGCCACATCTCTCTTTAAAGGATCACATCAGATTATTATAATTTTTGGAGTATAGTTTCACTGCCACCAGAGTTCTGTGAGTTGTTGCACTTAGAATTTCTGGTTCTGCTGATCACATTGTAGTTCCATGGAGGGGTGAACTATGCTAATTGGTGACACTGAAAGTGCTTGTATTGAAAATGTTATGCTTAGGATTTGATTTGTGTTGTATGAGAATCCAAGCATGGGGCATTGTTCTCAATAAGTTCATCTGGTTAGTTATGATAAAAAAAAGAAAGTTCTTATAGACTGTTAACCAAAAATGTTCTTTTTGTTTTAATCAAATGAAGTATTGACTAATGTTTGTCATAATTCAAACATTAGTTAATGAAATGTTTTAGTTTTCAAAACAAAACTCATATAATCCAAAGAGATTGAAGATAATTGATTTCTTTAACATAATCTATTAATTCAAGAAAACCAAAACATCTATCTGATTTTCAAGATTCAGCAAAAAGAACAACTCAAACGGGTCCAAAATTGATAAAAGCTGGCTTGAAGTGGTCTCTTTCTTTAGTAATTTAGTATTTGACATTTTGAAGATATTTTTTTAGGGTTAAATATGTGTTTAATCCCTTAAGTTTTAGGAAATTTTGGAATTAGTTTTTCTTCGAAACTTTATACCAATTTAGTTCTTTCTTTTTATAAATGCATAGATTTAGTCCTTATTACCAAATTTTGTTAAGTTTATTTGACATTTTAAACGGATTTTATGATAATATTTGAGTTAATATTGAAACAAAAATGTGTCAAAAGGTATAAATAATTCAAATACTATCATGAAATGTACTTGAAACATCAAATAAATTTAACAAAATTTAGTTAAAAGGTTTAAATTCACGCATTTTAAAAAATGAATCACTAAATTGGTCAAAATTTTTTAAGATGGACTAATTCCAAATTTCACTTAGATAAGAGACCAAAAACATATTTAACCCTTTTTTTTATCAGTATTTTAGTATATAACATTTTGAAGATTTTTTTTAATGATCTCACACCGCTGAGAATTATTAACAATTTATAAAATATATAATTTATTTCTTTATATTAATTTACAATTTTCAAATCTAATTTCTTACATTTTATATTTTTATTACTTAAAAAGATTAATAATATAAATACAATTATCCTCTATTTCATCATAGTTTAGCCACATTTAGATTATTAAACTAATGCTTTGATTGCTCCAATCCAATCACTTATTTGGTTTCAAAAATATTATTCTTTTTTGTATACACTCCTGGTATTATTTGTAAGAGTATTATAAATCGTAATATCTTTTTATAACTGCTTTTTAAATATTTAACATAACTTTCTGTTCAAGATTTGAATTTTAAATTACTACTATTTATGATAGTTGATTTATACATTTGCTTTGGTGGTATTATATAATCGTTTAACTTAAACATGCCATATTTTTGGTAAATTGATTTTTCATAGTTTAGTCCACGGATTTTTATTTTTATTTTCAAAAGTCATTAATGATCATTATTTATCCTAGTGGAAACATATCTATTATTAAACTATAAAGTAATTTTTAATTATTAAAATAAAAAACATTGTATAATTTTTAATTTATAAAAAATATTTGATAGTTTATAAATAATTTGTATAACATTTTATTGTGTAAATAGCATAAATTTTTTGTTATAAATAATTGTTTAAATTAAAATAGATACTTACTTAAAGGGTAAAATTAAAAAATATATATATTTATTTAAATTTAAAAGAGCAATTATTAAAAGAAAAAAAGTGTATACCAATCTCTTTATTAATAATATAAAATTAAAAAAAGTATTTATTGAAAAAAAATATCGTAGATTAAAAAGATAAATCTTCTTTTATTAAAATTATAGAAGTATAGATTAATAGTATTAGATGATATATTGTAAATAATAATTAATTTATTTTTGTTAGAAAATGGTTAGCATGTAATCATAATCTTAGTACATTCTTCTCTCTCATTTTCATTTAAAAAAAGGCAAAATATACTTTTAACTTTTCAACTTTTAGAAAATTTTCGTTTATAGACTCTGTAACATATGTTTGACCTTAATAATTTATAAATATTTATTTGTCAATATTTTTAGTCCTGTTGCTAAAGATCATAAATGACACGGCAGTCTTTAATGTTTCCAAAATTCACAAAATATACAAATGTGAAAAGAAATTAATAAAAAGTTATCATTAAAACAGTTTTTTTAATAATAAAATCCAAAATGTTAGTTTATCCCGAATTTAACAAATTGTTGAATAATTATAGTTTATCTGACTATTCTGTAACTAATTTCAACTCTCCTAAAACAATAATATTAACAAATTAGTGAATAATTAGAGTGTTATGTGACGATATTCTGTAATCAATTTCAATAATACAAAAGCTAAATTTCAACTGTTTTTTTAGTATTTTTGCTATATTAAATATATTCCATAAGAAGATACAGCGTTAAATATATATATATAAAAAAAAAATTAGCATTGAGAATTGGGATACACGAGGGGATAAAATGATGCTGGACTTTATCTTGACTCATAATAAATGATCGTTTTTTAGAGATGAATTAATGATCGTTAATTACAATTATCTCTAATCGTTATCGTTAATTAATTAATTGTTTACGCTCGCAAAAAATTCACTCAGTTAATTTTTAAGTGCTTTGAAGCGTTGTGGCTTCTTTTCAATTTTTTTCTCTGTTCTCTCTACGCCTTTGAAAACCGAAGGAAGAAGAACTGTGATTCTGATTCTGTCTCCGTCGTTGCGACGTCGTTTTCATTCCAAACCCCACACCCTTCAACGCGATTCCTATTCTGATCGCAGGTATCGTTTTCTCTTTTCCAATTCTGTCAAACCTACGAGCACCACTTTCTTTGTTTCGTCTATAAATTAAATTTTCAAAAATCAACCCGGTAATATCGTGCATTCTATTCATTCCTGGGTGATCGAATTTCTCCTGCATTTGTTCGTTCCTCAATGCACTGGTAAAAAAATTCATTGGTTGATTAAGTTTTTATTGACGAGGTAGAGGAGTGGGAAATTGGTTAAGGTTAAGGAAAAGTGAAAACGAAGGTTCATTACGAAGAAGAAAGGATGGCTCTGCTACCCTAGGCTCTGTAGTCAACTGTTGGAGGTGGTGTTTGAAATTTTGAAGACCTTGATGTTGGTAGTTGGTGTAATATCGAGGGCGTTGAGGTTCTAATTTCTACGCTATGTTTTACGTTTAGTAATAGAGGAATGGTTTTTGGGTTTTTATTTTTGAAGGTTGATTTTGTTTGGACAAGATTGAGCCGCAACAAAGTAAAAGGGGTCTGGAGTTTGAAGAGTAAAATGGTGTATTTTCATGGTGATTGGGACTTTGGATGATTTGGATTAAGACAAATGCATTTCTTTTGCTTGTCAAGGGGAAAACGCGCACACACACACACATACTCACAAAACTAGTGTTCAAGGTGACGACTCATTTATATATTATAGTTTAACCATGTCTCTAGTCTATGTAGGATTGCCAATACACTCCTCACACAGAGGATTGTACATCCAAGCTTGAGATTTGTAGGTGGTCCAATAGCAGGGGAGACAATAGGTCCCAAAATCCTTGCTAGGACAAGCCCTTACCGTTTTAGAAAGTAAACTTCAAATGAACTCAACTTCACAAAACAAAACCGAAATAGAAGTTTGCATCCATTGTATACTATGATTTGACCATATCTCTAGTTGACATGAGATCTCCCAACATGTCTATCTGTATCCCTCTCTCTCTCTATATGTGTGTATGTGTTTTCTAAAAGGCAGTTACTCATATGTGTGGTACACAACTCAATACTTTAAGAGTCGGTTTTGGTGGCTAGGATAGGAAAGGATAACTATCATTCCTTGTTCGTTTGGTATATAGGCAAGCTATGATTTCGATCTGATTATTTATTCTATCCTACTACTGTAATGTATTTCTTATTCAGGGGAGCTGAGTTAGAAAGTAATAAGATAGGATAATTGACCTTGCTCTTTCTCTCGTACCACCACCTTCATTACAACCACTTTCATCATCGTTACCCTTGTCATCACCATCCTAGTTGTCATTGCCACCATCACGCCATACGTATAGTTTCCACTATTATCATTTCTGTTACAATAACCACCATCATTTCACCACTTTTTGTCAAAACTTTTGGTACCGCTTCTACCATTCTCATATCATTGTGACCATCATTATGATTTTGATCATCACTATCATCACATCACCATCATAGAAACTACCAATGGATTGTCACCACCACCATTGATGTCACTACTTTTATCATCATCATTGTTAACCATTAACATCATTGTTATTATAAGTACAATCACTTCTTCCATTGTTGTTATCACTCTCTCTTTCATCACCATTGCCACCATCATCACCATCTTGGTATTACCATTGTCATTATTATCACTATAATCATTACCACTATCATTATTTTTAACATTTCATTACTACCTTCACTACCAATATCATTATCAGCATTGCCACCACCACTGCAACATATTGTTTTCTGGTCTTTATCATGATTTGCATCAAACATTGAATATGATTAATGTTTATCCTATCACGTTTTTAATTTATTTTTGTATCGTATCGCATGATCACATCTTCACCACCGAACAAGTCCTCGTAGGATTAAAATTATTAAATATTTCTTTATCTTGTCGTTTGTAACCTTAAAGCTATAGTAAATAATGACAATTATATAGTCAAGACTTCTTTATAGTAAGCCTAATGATGCCTTGACATTCTAACATATATAGGGGAAAATACGTTAATTCTTGTGCATGTTAATAGGGGAGGGAATGTATTGTGATATGGGCAAGGGAATGACATGCAACTATGTTTACTTGATTATGATAATGATCAATACTCTACTAGTACTTTTATTTTCCTTTTATTTCATCAAATTTGATTATCATCCACAAAGAAATCATGTATTAAATGGAAACTATCCATGTCTCTTTTCAAATATTGTGCATTTGGGTAAAGTGTTTCTTTTTTTTTTTCAATTCATGTTAACATAAATAGTCTGTATCATATCTTTATTTTATTTTATACGCTTCTGCATTGTAGATTTTTGGTTCAAGTCTTTGGAGATTTTTGTTTGACAAATATGTGTATACCCTTTCTTTGCCATCTTTTTTATAGAATGAGGTATTGAAAATTGACTTCCTTAGTATTCTAGATTAGTGGAACAAGGGCTGTGGGTGAGGATGAATTTGGAACAAATTGGGCAGCCTAAATCATCTAATGGTTACATTCGTCGGAAATCTGAGAAAGAAGGGGCAACTAAGTCTGATTATAAGATCCCCTCTGGAAAGTCAAATGCCACCAGCAGATTAGCGGGCACAGGTAAACTTCAGACCTGACTTTTTTATTATTTTCTATTTTAGTTGTTACTTTGCTGATATTTATGATTACAGGTGTAGTGACTGACAGTAAAGGTGTTAGTTATGGGAGTCCTTCACATGATCGACTAGTATATTTAACATCATGCCTTATTGGGCAGCATGTGGAAGCCCAGGTGAAAAACGGATCTATATACTCTGGAATATTTCATGCAACAAATACTGACAAAGATTATGGTATGTTTTGTTATGCTTGTGTGATCGATCTGCTGATATTGAGGACAATAATATTTTTTGTGCCATTTTAGTGGTTAATATATTGCAGCTTTTAGTTTTAATTATTATATTTATAGACCGTATAGAATTTGTCATCTTTTTTGTACTCATTACTGTTATTATAGGAATCATTTTGAAAATGGCTTGTTTGACAAAGGATGGCTCCTCGCAAGGACAGAGATTTGGCATAGAATCTTTCAGCAAAGCTCCTTCTAAGACTTTAATTATACCTTCCAATGACCTTGTACAAGTTCTAGCAAAGGTTGCTGTCTTTCATATATTTGCTGTATACTGAGAAAATCATGATATTAATTGAAGTTTAAATTCTATGTTTTTTAAAAACAGACAAACAAAAAAAGAATCGATATATGAATGCTGTTGGAAGGTTTTAGTTCAGGTCTTCAAGGTTAGGTGAAGTTGCATTGAACATGCTGTCAATTTGTTTCCTGAAAATATTTTTTTCTTCATTTTGGCAGGATGTTTCTTTTTTCAGAGATGACCAAACTAGTGCACCTCACTATGACATGCATCATGAGATAATGGTTGATTCGGTAATATCTCAATCTCGTCATGTAGAGACAGGCAGAGAATTACAGCGATGGGTACCAGATGAAGAAGATCCAGAATGCCCGGAACTGGAAAATATCTTTGATGGCCCTTGGAATAGGTGGTTTCATATTTCTTGTTATACCTAAAATTTTCTTTCATGAATGATAGGATTGCTTTCAGTGGATCCCACACATAGAACAAACGTTATAGCACTAGGCTTTTTTGTCAGAAATAGAATTGTTTTTTTTTTCTTTGAAGGCTTGACATCCGGATGCATGCTCATAAGTCTCATGTAATTCTTTAAACTTAGAAGTTGGCTGAGAAACTGTAGATGAAGGAACCAAACCCATTGAGTACTTATTCATTTTCATTTTGTTAAAAAGATGTTGTTTAGGGTATTTAGTACAGAATTTATCAACACTAATGACCAACTTGCAAACATTCTAACTAAGTCTTTAAGAGAGCCTATAATTCAATCTATGCTCCAACTTGAGGGGAGTGTTGAAATAATTGATATTGTTTTGTTGTACAGCTTATATAAAAGTTGTTTTGGGTGTACATAGCTTTAGGTTAAGGAACATAGGTTGTTGCCTTTATCTTTGAGATGTACTCACTGATTTTTTTTCTATCTCTAAATTCAAGTGTTATTAAAAATGTGATCTAAGACACAAGTAGTAGATGTCTAGTAGCTATTATGGAAGCTAAGAAGTGTTCTTGGTTAAATTATTGAAAATATATTGGTATAATGAACTATTCTGATATGGCAAAATGGAAATTGATTTTGTGCTAGGTCTTTACTTAATAAGATTAGACACAATTGATTATGTGACATTGCTACTACCATTTTTTATATTCAGGGTTTCTTATTACAATTCTTTACAGATCTTCTCTTTATTTTTTGTTGACTATTATTTTTGTATTTTTTTAGGGGATGGGATCAGTTTGAAACAAACAAAATGTTATTCGGTGTAAAAAGCACATTCAATGAGGAGTTATATACAACAAAGCTTGAAAAGGGGCCCCAGACAAGAGAGTTGGAAAAACAAGCTTTAAGAATTGCAAGAGAAATTGAGGGTGAGGAAACCCAAGATCTCCATCTAGCAGAGGTTGTTGTGGCTTCAATGGCTTTTTCTCCTTTTGTGAATTCGTGTAACTTTTTATTTAATTATCTATTTGGCTTCCTCAAACTGATTTTTATCAACAGGAAAGAGGCCTTTACCATAACTTTGATATTGATGAAGAAACCAGATTCTCTTCAGTCTATAGGGGTAACATTGTTGATGATGTTGGATATGATGAAAACGAGGACAAGTTGTTGGATTCACACAATTCTGAAACGTTTGATAATATTTATGGTTTAGTCAGCAAGAAACCAGGTGAAGTAAGTGGTCAGAAAGGCAATAATGGAGCTCAAACATGGCCTAATTTCTCTTCTGTGGTATCTCCTTAACCAGTTATATGTGTTATATTTTAGTTAGTCTATACGTTAAATCATTTGTCACTTTGAATATTACTGGTGTCCTATCTTGTATTGAATACTAGGGTATGAGTGTTATAACGAGATGAGTAGGTTTGCTGTTTGGGATGCTTATCATTTGACCTCTACTTTTTCCCTTCATGGGCTTCAGATTACGAGTGAGATAACTGGATGACATTTGCTTCTCAGTGCTTTTACTTCAGTTTTCTAGACAGAATCATTCATTCTCTTTGAGGGGTGTACCATGGTATCCCTCTTCTAGCACAAAAGAACTCATGTAGAATTTGGAGAGTAAGAGAGAGAAGTGCATATGGTAAAAAAACGATTACACACACATATCTGACAGGAGTGTGATCGATGCCTTGGAAGCACACTCGTTTTGTGTTGGGAACACCATTAAACAGTATCCTATTGCTGTTAACATTATCGTGCCCTTACTTGGAGGATCACATGATCTTGTCTGTATTGAGCATTGTTAAACTTCTAGATTGGGGTGCACCCTTGGGTAAACACGTCAGAACCATTGAATCATTTGAGTTTGGTGAGCTGGGTGAGCCTTGCCCTGATGGGTAGAAAAACCACAACTTCGATCTGAGAGGTCTGGAATTCCTACATTTCGTTTGTCTTGACCTCTCTGAATCATTCAAACTTCCTCTTCTCTACCTCAAACACCAGACATCTTTGTCTCTTAACTCTGAATTTCTGTCTCTCACTTGGATCACAGATCACTTTGGTGTGTGTGCATATTGTTTCTTCTTTTGATTTCTGAAACCCATGAACTGGGTGGTTTGTTCTAGGCCTTCATTTGAAATTAGCCTATTCTGTTATCTTTCTACTATTTTTTCCTTCCTTTCCATAATCACTATCAAATTTATGTTTCAACAATACAATGCAATAACTTTGAAATAAATACATAAAATTCTTGCCTGATATTTGGTGGTATTATATTACATATTTTAATTACTTATTGTATTTTATATGTAAAAAACCCTGTTATATTTTCAGTACTTGTTGTGTTTCAACCGCCTATTCATGATCTCTCATCCTCACCCCACCCCATACCCTAAGGATCTTAGTTTTGACAAACACAGTACATCTAAATCCAATTTTGGGTGTGTGTTAATATCTTAAATTCCAGCCTAAGATGGGGGGAAAGGTGACGTTTCAATGTAGCAACTCTTTTGCTACTACTATTGATAAAATATCACAATTAATCTGGTAGCATTTGATTTATTTTTATAGAGTTATGATAATTTTTTTGTGTATAATTTCTGCTTGGAAATGTGCTAAATGTTTTCAGTCTCTTTCTGTATTTGAAATCAGTTTGAGTTTAACATTTAAACATATTACAAATTTTGTAAATTGTGTCCAAAACAAAGAAATATGATATTCCTTTTTATTCATACTCTTGCTTTCTCCTCCCTTGTTCCTTATAAAGTAACTACTTAATTTCCTGAGTTTAGCTTGATATTTCATTTGCTTTAATCCTCAGGATCACTCGGAGTTATCCCAGTCAACTACTGCTATGAATTTATGTCGTTCTGGTTCTAATGATCATGCTAAGCAGTTAGCTTCTGAACTCCCTGCCCAGAGTTGCTCATTTTCAGATGGTGAAAGCAGGTGTATTTGTCGACCTTATTCCTTTTTTCGGTTTTCTTTATATAATTATTTAATTCATCATAATTAAATCCAACTGACAGGATTCAGGAGAACTCGGCTAGTAACCTACATGGAGCCACTGATAATACTGCGGATGAAAATTGGATAGTGAGTCAGAGTTACAACTCTCATATCATATCTGCTGAAATATCTCACACGACATAGCAATAAAATCTTAAGTCTCATCTTTCTCTTTTTCTTTATTTTCTTTTACTGTTAATTGATGCAGCAAGCTGAGGATGTCCAACTGTCAAAATCTCAGGGTTAGTGTAGTTTTTTTCTCAGCTCCCCGAGTAGATTGAATGCACCGTGCCTGAAACTAATGTGGATGTAACCTAACCACTGTCATTCCAGTGATTATTCTGTTTATTATGAAGGAAGTATTGAAGCATTTTGTCAGTAGTTGATTTGATAATGCTTATGAATAGAAGCTCTCGCCTGCAGTTGAATTTTCCTTTCATTGATTAGTTCTTTTATTATTTGTTATATTTCTCTGATATTGGCAACTTTTAGTGCAGATTTACAGTCATCACTTGAGTCCAAGAACGATGGTTCTAAGGAAGAGGGTTTATCTTTTAATGGGCCCTCCTATGCTCCTTCTACTCATATTTTATTGAAGACTCCTGAAGAAAATGTGTCGGTTGGGGAAACAAAGTCTGTAATTTCACGTGGAAGACAAGGTAGTTCTACATCAACCTCCGGTCCAGGTCTATCACCAAGTTCTTCGGTTGGTTCCCTATCTTCGGAAAAGTCAACTCTGAATCCTTATGCCAAGGTGAGAAAGTGCAAGATTGACCTTACAAAGTTGTAAATTTTACCTACGACTGCTGATCTTTTATTTTAAGGTAGACTCAATTTATTTATTTTATATTATTGGCATTTCTCAGAGCTTCCCCTTTGTTGTTGTCAGGAGTTCAAACTGAACCCCAATGCAAAGAGCTTTATGCCATCCCAAGCACATGCTAGGCCCCGCTCCCCGGTGTCTGATGGTTCCTTTTATTACCCAGCCACTGTATCTACCGTACCAAACATGCCAGCCATACCTATGGGTATCGGAGTAAGTATCTAATGGAATGCTATTGTCCGTCTGCAATCAGGAAATTATGTATTATACTATTGTAATTAGTGTTTTAATATTTTCACGGAGTTCTTTTTAAAAGGTTTCTTCGAGGCGGTCAGTGTATTTATTATATATTGATTGCTTGGGCCTAACAATATTTCTGGCTGCTGTCATGAACTGATATTGAATGAATTGGTGCTTCTAGTGTACTTCTCAATGATTACTAGGTTGGGTTGGTCCTTCAACTTATTTTATTAATGCATGAATTTCGTGATTAGTTATGGGACGTGAAAAAAGATGAATGTTAGTAATTACCTGCTTGTCTTGTTTCTCATCTCTTGAGCCTGTCTTTGTTTGGTGAGAAAAATCTTAAGCAAATCATAATATTATTCAAACTTATTGGTTTAGTGCCTATCTTTTCATAGTGAGGTCGAAAAGTTGTACCCTATAAACGGACTTCTCTTTCATTAAATTGCTTATGTTTTGCAGGTTGGAACTACTTTTGCTGGGCCACAACCTGTCATGTATAATCCACAAGTGGCACAAATGCCGTCCCAACCATATTTTCATCCGAATGGACCACAGGTGAGATTTTACTCGTAGTTTCTCTTTGGTGACTTTTAATGGCCAAAGATAGTCTCAGTTATATAATATTTTAATCGTATCGCAGTATGGACAACTTGTGGGTCATCCTAGGCAAGTTTTATATGTGCCAAGCTTCCAACCTGTAAGGACTCGCATCTTTTGCTCATAATTTTTAGTTTCTATACTTTTGCTATTTTATTCAAAAAATGTTTTCCCTTTTCCATTACTCTGATTAGAAGGCTTCTGTGTATTCTTTTTATGATGCTTTATGCCGATGTTGAACATCCTTCCTTGTGAGAGACACGGAGCAGGATTTTTTTCACCGTTTAGACATTTGATCTGGATTTGAACAAACTTAGCTCCTTAGCATATTTCCAGGATAACTTCTAGTCAGTATTTTGAAAACTCATAATCTTCCAATGTTTTTTACAGGAGATGCCGTATAAGGGACGGGATTATTGACCGCCTAATTGACTGCATTCTTGGCACTTGGATCGTTGCCTGAAAAGAATGAACAGTGTGATGGCTTAAAGAGTTTCAAAAGATAAGAATATCAGCAGCTTATGGGAGAATTTCCAAAGAGTTTGGTAATTCTGGGTAAGCTGACTTATTATGGGATAAAAGTTAATTTCTGTTATACTCTCTCGTACATCTTCTGAGATTTCTCAGTTTTCTGTCATGTAATACTAAGATTGACATTTCCCCCTTAGTATTATTATTCTGCAACTTTTACTTTAATGTGTGTGACTTCCCATGTTCAATTACTACCATTCTTTTGATCCTCAATCATTAGGTTATCATTAGATACTGGTGTATTTCATATGCGTGGTTGATTAATGGAAATGATGCGTTTGTGAAATACCGTCTAAATTGTGGCGGCACATGTTGCATCCACTTTTAATACGGGGTAGGTTTCTTCTGCAAACGTAATTTTGGATCTAAAGTTGTCTCAAACATAGCTTTAATCATTTGAGTGTGAACTTGGAATTGACTTTTTTTTATTTTTGGTTTAGAACTTCCTCAGAGAATAAAGCTCTCCTCGAGTTAGGTAATGGAAAGTTGGAGAATGGAAAAGAAAATGGAGAGCCTAAAAGTGAGTGAAAAGTGGAGGTTCTTAAATTGGTGAAAGAAAAAGGGGTTAAATATATTTTTAGTCTTTCAACTTTTAGTGAAAATTGGAATTAGTCTTTCTTAGAAATCCTGAATCAATTTAGTTCCTCAATTATCTAAATGCGAGGATTTAATCATTTTAATCAAATTTTATTAAAGTTTATTTGACGTTTCAAACACATATCATTATAGTATTATTATAATATTTTAATTTGTTTACATCGTTTGATACATGTTTGCTTTAGTGTTAGTTGAGAAATGCATTTAAAATATTAAATAAACTTAAAAAAATTTGGTTTAAAGGATTAAATTCACATATTTTTTAAGATAAAAGACAAAATTGATTTCAGGTTTCCAAGAGAAACTAATTTTATTTTTTATTAAAAATTAAAGGACTAAAAACATATTTAACTCAAGAAAAAATAGTCCGATTAATGAAAATGGAGTTAAATATTATTTAGTAATTATTTCAATTTATTTATTATTATAATTAATAAAATGAAAATATTTATTATATGACGGAAACATATGGTAATATTAATAATGCATGTCTAGTTTGATAAAAAAAAAAAGATGAAAGTATGTTGACAAAAATAGGTGAGAAATAGGGGTAGTTTTTGGCTTTGGGGGGATATTTAGTTGAAGAAAATTAGTAAAAAGAAGAAATTGAAATAAAAGATTCATGTTAATTGATTATATTAAATTTTAATGAGCAGAATTCTTATAATATACAATGTCGCAATTGTTTATGACAACCGTGAGGCTTTTTCTTCTTGTACTTCTATATTTTGTAGGTGCACCTCTTTGTTTTTTAAAATGACTATTTCACTCTTTGTAAAGGTGACATCTCGATTATCTGTTCCGTTTGAATATGAAACATGTATTCCAGATCGAGATTTCTAGAATGAGATATTAGTTACGTTGAAATTCTCAACTAAGCCGATTGAAGAAATTTACAAATCCATATCTTTCAAGTATTTTTTTCCCTCGTTTTACATTTATCTATATTATGATGTAATTATACTTTAATTTGAATCTATATGACGTAATTATATATATATATATATATATATATATATATATATATATATATATAATATTTTATT
>Ga0214542_1004210_pt1 | contig 28747 bp, 10 predicted proteins | sample CNSS1metaG_FD_160096 | JGI IMG/M metagenome (GOLD analysis project Ga0214542, IMG submission 160096) | Root nodule microbial communities from cowpea collected in UCLA plant growth center, Los Angeles, California, USA - CNSS1 | ecosystem: Host-associated > Plants > Roots > Nodule | place: USA...
TATATATATATATATATATTTTATATTTTAGAATTGTTGATCCAAAAGGCATATTTGCATTTGGATGCACTTCCCAAAACAGCCATTTCAGAATATTAAAAAAATATCGGAAGGAGTGCTCCAAAAGGTATTTTCCGTATTTTAAAATATCTTCCGGAACAATCATTTCTAATATAAAAGAAAATTTATAACCGATATTTCGAAAGTATACTCATATCCATAAATACTTTTCAAAATACTTACTTTATATCTTCCAAATTGAGTGTTTTAGAACGTATTTTTCAGTCCATAATTTTTTTCCGGAATACTCAATCCAGAGAATATTAAAAAAGATGAGGGGTAGGGATTTTTACTATATTTTGAACGAGGAGTAATTTGAGAATTCCATATTGTTTGGGGTGCAGGAAGAAACACCCTGAACCCACAAACTAACTCCTTTATTGGGTCCAAAACCAATCGGGCCATTAAAAGTTCATATTGTAACATTTTTTTTCTTGGGTCTGCTGCGGGTTGTCCTTTGGGTTTTTCTGTCCTTGAAAATTTCATCCGTTTAAAGAAAAATAATTTACTGGCAAAATGTTCAACATAAATGGACAAACTGGGGTGTTCTCTCACCAAATCAGAATAGTTTGTAAGAATGAAAATTTATTTAGATGTTCCAAAATGAGTCCACCGTCTTCTTATTTTTTTAAGATTCTGTTTCAAGTGAACTTTTTTTGTTACCAAAATATAAATAAAATTCCACTAATGATTATTTTTATAAAAATATGAGTAAAATTTAATTAGTTATTTTCATCAAATATCGAATTAAGATAGTGTCCAGATAAGAATGTTATCTTATTTGTTCCACCTTTGCCGAGGTACTTCAAAACGTGCGTGTGGAAAAGAGTTGTCCAGATAAATTTTTTTTTTTTTAACTGAAATGATAATAAAAGTGTTCGAGTATTTATCAATTATTGGCTCCATAAAAAAGTATTAATGTACAGATTTTTTTTTTTTGATATTTCAATAATAAGAAAAATGTAGCCTGACATTCATCTTCTCTACTTTGATGAAGAGATAGAAAGTAAGAGAGAGAGAGGAAACAAATGAAGATAAATGTAAGGAAAATAGAAAGTTGTTTTAATATGAAAAAGAAGTAAAAATGAAAGAGAAAGAAGTGAAAATTTTGTAAGTATATATAATTAATTTAGAAAAGTAAAAATGTAACTTTCTTTTACAATAACGTCTCTGTATTATGTGTTCCTATGCAAATTTATAAATACCCATGTTTCTCCTATATTTTTGATGCATAATTGATCTTACCCAACATGTAACGATTATGTTGCATCGTATAAGATTAGAATACCATGAAAACTATCCATGTAATTGATTATGGGAGCGGCAATGTTGGTTTGGCCTGATGGGTCGGTCTGTAGACTCGATGGACCGGTTTGTAGATCCATCAAAATAATATAGGGCGAATCGAAATACTGAGTCCGTTGGTCTTTAAAAGTTCAGTCTACATAACACGCAGTCTATGCAGGCTAGTCCACGATTAGCATAAAAAAAAATCTTGAATTTGTATATATTGATTATTTTCTTTCTGGATTTTTGTATGAACATTCCAAATTTTTGTATGAATGAAAAAAACAAGTATTATGTATTTTTGAATGTGCTAAAATTTAAAATTTGAAAAATACCGTGTGTATCAAAGTACGCATATTTTCTAGTCCACATTTTTAACACGAAATGATTGAAGTGCAGAGTAGGTATAAATGGACTAGGGTGGCCCGCATTGTCACTCATAGGAAATATAATTAATTATGTGAAGAAAGTTTATGTAAATATATGTGTTATGTGTTTATTTATGGGAAAGAGAAAATAAAGAAACAAAAAATACTTTTCGTTGTCTTTGTTTATGGGAGTGGATCCACGATAACATTTACACACTTCTCTTGAATTGAATGTATCAAATGAGAAAATCGTCATACAACATGTCCGTTCTCCTTCTTCCTCATCAATAGTGCAACACTGTGAACGGATGAAATTGAGATCCTAGTCTAAATTTTTTGCTTTCTATTATGTTTTCTCCTTCATAAGAGTGATATATTGTAGAATTTTTTTTAGAAGCCTTATATTGATTAAAAATATTATTAAAATGTAGTATATAAGCGTAGGTGATCTTTCTTTTATAAATTAGTTTTGTAATAACAAAATATACCTAAATAACTTGAGAAAAAACTCACCATTTTAAATGACTATAAAGATTATCCATTGTACAAGATTGAATTTAGACAAATAACCTCGTGAGAATATGTTTAGACCAAAATATATAATATTATTATATTATTTTCATTTATTTTTTAGTTTAGCTAGATCTTAACTCAAATTCCAACATATGGAGAAAAATAAATAAAACACCTGTATTATGACATTTTAATCAAATTTATTTAAACCATTGTTGTTTCATATATGAACTACTAACAATGTAGAGGTCAAAATAATTATATATTCAAAATTTATAAACTTAATCATGGTCACTAATACAACATAAGTGCGTAATTTAGTATTAAAATTTTCATTGAAATTATATTTGATATGGACTTCATTTTAAATAAGATATTATAATTTTTTTGACTTATTGAATATTCTCATATTTGATCATGTTTTAATATATTATGGTTCAAAAAATAAATATGAAACTCCTCCTAAGTTATTTTTTTGAATCATATTTATTTTTTTAATCATAAAAAGAGTTCTTCACTAATTAAAGAATTAAATTATGAGTATCATATTTCAAAATAGATGAAAAAGTTGAATTTTGTGTTGTTTTTATCTTTACATGTAACTTCCATTTAATGACTCTAAAAAAATATTCTTCATTTATATATCTATTTAAAATCAAGCTCAAGATTTAAAAAACAAACTATTAGAATTAAAAAAAAATATTAAAAAACACATAATAGTTAACTTTTTTTTTCTTATGTTTATAAGAAAATTATTACACAAAAGTTTCATAGATAACAAAAATACAATATTATGAAAATAAAATTTCCTTGGATCGAATCGGACTAAATCGGGTTGATTGTCAAGACAGACCGATCTAGCGAAGGTCAAGACAGTCGAGCCGAGCCAAAAGTTGAGACCGATGCGAGCTAAGTCAAAAGTCGGGACTGGTCGATCCGACTCATATCGAAAGCCAACTTGGGTCGAACCAAGCTATAGGTCAACCCTAGCTGATTTGGTTAGAGGTTTAAATATGCGCACAAAAACCGAAGGTTTTGTTAGAATATGTCAATCAACTCCTAATACTACATGTTACTTAAACACTAATTATTAATGATTACTCTGTTTAAATCTTGAAGACTCTTCATATGGCCTATTTACTAGTTAAGTTTTGAAGACTTTTCGTATGGACTATTTACGAATTCAGTTTTTGAAGACTTTCATATGGCCTATTTACTGATTCAGTTTTGAAGCCTTAAATAACACCTCCATGACTTCAAAAAGAACATAAAAAAATAGAAAAACATTCAGAGAGACACACTTTGTAATATACACTTGAATGCATTTTGGTGAGGATTCTTGTTCCCATTCAAGAGCTTTGTACTCTTCCTTTTATAGTGGAACTTTGTTCATTATCATCCCGTTATTTTTTCTCTTATATTCAAAAGAGGTTTTTCAGGTAAATCCTTATGTGCTCTTTTACTTACTACTCTTTAATTGCAATTGTCACGATCCTCTTGTGCTTCTGCATTGTTCAATACCATAAAAGTTTTATACTAATTTAATTACATAAAAATAAAGTTATTAAAATTCTTATGCAAATCGTGAGTCAAACGTTATGTGGGATAGACCAAAGAAATTAGCCTCCATTTCTTATGTGGGACAATCCGACTCACTTTTTGTGGACCAAATGTAAGATGAGTCGGTCCGCATTATCATTCTATTTCTTTATATATGATTTCAATAATATAAAATTTAATTTCAGATTTATTTAATAATTTGATTAATAGTTTTATATATTATTAATATTATATCATGATAATTTTTAATAAAATAAAATTAAAAATATACATATTTATTTATTTAAATAAATAAATTTTAATAACAAACTTATCTAAAAATTTCAAAATGAAAATTATTTTCGTAAAAGAAATTAGAAACATTATTTTTCGTTTATTAATGAAATTATTAACAAATATCTCAAAATAAAGAATATATAAATAATATATGATTGTGTTAAAATTTAAGAAAAGATTAAAAATTTCAAAAACCATTAGCTATATTATTATGAAACAGTTTAAAATTAAAAAAAAAATATGTTTATATAATAATTGAAAAAATTATCAAAACTATAAACTTTAAAACATATAATTATAAAACATAAAATAAATAAACCGTTTAACACTTTTTAAGAGCAATTTCAAGGGTGTCCATATCAAAAAATGGCCCCCAATTTTTTGATTTATTTTGAGATTGAAGACTTTTCATACAGCTTATCTACTCATTCAATTTTAAAATCTAGGTTAAAATTTTCTTTTGGTCCCTTTATTTTTCATAAAATTTCAGTTTGATCCTCAAATTTTTCGTTGTCTTAATTTGGTCCTCATTTTTTTGAAAATGACTCAATTTGGTCCTTACCGTTAACTTTGACTATGGTGTTAAAGTCAATGTCACGTGTCAATTTCTGATTTTTTTGAAAGTTTTTTAATTTTTTAATTTTCTTTTTATTTTTGACACGTATCACTTCACTGTTGTGTCACGTGTCAAAGTGACTCAAATTGGTCCCTATATTTATTTTTAGTTTTAATTTAGTCCCAATTTTTGTAAAAAAAATGAAGCAATATTGTCCCTCATTAGATTCAGACTTAATTTAATCTTTGTATACAACTTATGATGATATTCTTAATAAAATTGACATTTTTATTAAATATTTGTAGAAATATTTTTAAATAACTTTTTTTTTGTAGTTTTATTATTAAACAAAGTTAAACCCCAAACTTAATTTCAAAAATTAACAATTTTGTCATCATATCTAAAGTCATTAAGTGTATCATATTATACAAACTTAATAAAAAATTAAAAATCAAATAACTTGTCGCACATAAGTTTAGGAACTAAATTTTAAGTTCAAAACAAAATCAAAGTCTAATGTTTTGTGTAGAATTTAAAGTTAATTTAAAATATTTATAGAAATATTTAATAAAAACGTTAATTTTAGTAAAAATATCACCATAAAATTTATAAAAAAGTAAATTTAGTGTCAATTTGAAGAAGGACAATATTGCTTCATTTTTACAAAAATTGGGACTAAATTGAAACTAAAAACAAATATAGGGACCAAATTGAGTCACTTTGACACGTGGCACAATTGTGAAGTGACACGTGCCAAAAAGAAAAAAAAAACTGAAAATTAAAAAAAAATTAAAAAAAAATTAAAAATTAAAAATAAAAAAATAGAAATTGACACGTGGCGTTGACTTTAATATCATCTGGTCAAAGTTAACGACAAGGACCAAATTGAGTCATTTTTGAGAAAATGAGGACCAAATTGAGACAACGAACAAACTTGAAGACCAAAAATTGACAAATAGAGCGACCAAAAATGTAATTTAACCTAAAATAAATAACATCTTTATAACTTAAAAAAATAGACAGAAAAATATTTAGAAAGACACATTTTGTAATATACATCTGAGTGTATTTTGGTGAGGATTCTTATTGAAGAGTTTTATACTCTTCTTTTCATAATAGAACTTTGTTAATTATCGTCCCGTGATTTTTTCTCTTATATTCAAATAAGGTTTTTTACGTAAATTTTTGTGTGTTATTTTTCTTGCTCTTTTACTTCTCTTTAATTTTAATTATCACGATTATGTGCCTCCACATTATTTGATACATAGCAGGTTTAATAATAAAAAAAAATGTTTAAAAAGACGGTCTATGGTCTCATACTCATCCACAAAATTTTTGTAGACTTTTTAATTTTATGAACTTCTTATAAACTTTTATGACTCCAATCCACGTAAATCAAAGTATTATCTGTTAGGCCACATTAACAATTCTAATTCTGCAATCATGCTCTTAATGGAAGTATCATGCATATAAAATTTCTCTGTTATAGCAAACATGATTTTCCAAATAGTTAAAAAAAAAAACAAAAAATCACAAATAAAAACAATGTAAAGATTTGCTGTAAATAATGATTTAGCATAACTAATTTTTACAAATAAGATATCATGATGCAAAATTTATAACAAGAACAGTTTTGTCAATAATCTTATCAAGAAGGTAAATGAGAATCTTCGTAGTTATGAAGATAAAAACTTCTGCAACAACAATACCAATAATTAATGACTTTTCAAAAAGAGTTTTTCCTTTCTTGCCTTATGCTTCTGCTGTTCACATATTTTCTCTTCTACACATTTTCACAAGTTGTCTCAATTATTAAGTGAATCACTGACAAATATTGTTCATAAGGAATTGCAAATACAGTAGCAGATACAAATATTGTTCATAAGGAATTGCAAATACAATAGCAAATTTCTCAACAGTATGTTTTCACTATTAAATTAAAGTTACACTCATAACCTTCAAAATTGTATATAAAAACGTGTAAAATATCACATTTTACTTTCAAAAGTACCGTAAACATACTATAAGTTTTGTCTATAAATATATGTTTTCAATTTAATTATTTATTTTCAATTTAATGTATAAGTTTCTTTAAAGAATTATACTTATGCTGAAATGGAACAAAACCCAGTGACATCTACACAAAGAAAATTGTTGACTACAATAATTGATGAAGGATTTTAAATTAAAAAAAATGAACATAAAATGAAAGAATGTGGAAGTTAATTGATGTATCCGTTATTCCATAAAATAGTAAACTAAAGACTAACAATTATTTTTATATAATGATTTATGTTTTTTTTTCCCCAAGGAGATCAAAGAGAATGACTAAAGTTAATATACATAAAAGTCTTTTTAAATACACTAGCAGTACCAACTGTGTATATGTATTGATAATGCTTCAGAAAGTTTTTTTTTTTTTTTTTTTTTTTTTAAAATGGTTTTTATTGTTTTTTTTTTTTTTTTTTGTTTTTTAAAAAAATTTTTTTTTTTTTTTTTAAACTTTTTTTTTTTTTTTTTTTTTTTTCTATAATGGTTCTGATTGATGTTTTTAGATGCTTTGCATTATGTAAAGAATTATTATGTACTTTTTAGAACACCCTATAAATATTGTAGTATAATTATTTATTAATTAGTTGCAAATGAAAAAAAATAATAAGAATAAAGTCTTTTATTTATTTTAATGATATAATTGTTTTATTATAATTAATTATTAATTCGCTGCGTATAAAAAATTAACAAGAATAAACTTTTTTATTTATTTTAATGAGTTTTCATCATATATTTAAGAATATAATTAATACTGTCTATACATCGAATCTTATTATATTATCTATAATGAAGATTTTTTTTTCATATATTATTTTTTGATTTTATCTTTTAAATAATGTTTTTAATTAAAATAATTACTTTATTAATTTTAATTTTAGAGTAATTTTTTAATTTAATTATATTTTTCATTTTAATTTTTTAAATTCAAATATTTTCTTAATTATAAAATTGCATTTATATTACTAACTATTTTATAATAAAAAATGGGAAATGACAGTTATATATGTTGATTAGAGTTTATGGTGACAAATAATAAAAACAAAAAAACAAAAAACTGTTAAATGTAACAACATTTCCTAATTTAGTTGTTTTCAACAAAACAACTAAATTAATCTAAATTTTGAAAAACAATCAAAATCTTAACATATAAGTAAGGTACTTTTGGGTAACATCTCCAAAATACAAATTAATTCTGTAAATATTTAATAAATAAATAATAGTAAACACAAAAAATGAAACAATAATAATATATTGAGTAATTAAATCTTTTTTAAATGTCATAAAAACTTAACAATTAAAATTTATCAGAAAATAAAGATGAAAATTGGATTGAAATCGTTTCAATTTTAAAAATTTCAATCATAATTTTAATTGTGAAGTATAAATTTATAATAGTTCTAAAATTTACTAATAAAATAAAATTATTTATTTAAATCACACTTTTCCTTTTTAAGAAAATATATTTAATTTATGATATTGTCATTATTTTTTGTAATTTTCAATTTTACATTTATCTTTTCATTTTAATATTATAATAAATATCATACGAGTCTATTGTCTATTTCTTTATAAGGGGAAACATAATAAAAATGAAAGAGATGCATCTGACCTCTGGAAAAAATTAATATATTTGATTAAGAAAAAAATGAAAGATTAGAGAAGTTAATGTTATGGGATTTACTAGTTATTTATTGTCTAATTTAATTCTATTCATCATAAACTTTTTTTTCTCTATTTCTTGAAATTTAAACATATTTTTATCTTATTTATTTATTTTTTATTCAAAATAAAAATTATTTTATCATATTAATTGAAATATCAATATTTTAATCTTAAATTTATGTATTCTTAAAATCAATCAACGTTTTAAAGCATAGTTTAAAAATAATTGAAGGTTAATTTTTGAAAAATGTTTCAAAAAAATTAAAAAGAAAAAATATATTTAAATCTCCATTCATTCATCATAGAATTGGTTTCATGGATATGGCTCATGGCATTCTATTCCTCTCTTGGTCGTGTGTCCGAATATTTTTGTCGTTAACCTAAGAGCTCCATTGTTTTCGGTGAATTCTTTTGTATGGCAACCTTTTTTGTACAAACAATAATAAGATTCCTCTTCAAAGTAAAATGGAAAAAAACACACATGCTTTTTCCCTCCAACTAAATTAACCGAACTCTCTCCTCTGTTCCAACTCAAATTACAATTCACCCCATAACTATGCAATGCCATCCCCACTTCCTGTGAACACTGATTCATCATCACATTGCTCTGTCACACCACCTGCTTCTGCCATAAAGGGAACAAAACAACCTTCCCAAACCCAAAAGTTCTCTCTTTGATCCCCTTCTCTCTCTTCTGTTCTTTTCTGTTCACTCGTCAGAGCAAACACTTGACACTTGTTCACCCTGCACCATGTCCTGTCTAACACACCCTCTCATTTACTGCTTTTTACTACTTTGCCATTTTCCTCTCTTTTTCTTCTTCTGTTGTACTCGTCTCCCCCCATCAGCACCATTATTACTTTTATTATTGTTTCAACAACCCCTTTTCTGCGCTACATTCAAGGGATTTTTCTTTGTCACTTTCCAAGATTTTTCTTGTTTTTCATTTGCTCAGGTTCTTTTCCTTTTCTCTTTTCTTGTACCCGCATTGTCGTTTCGCACGCATTGTTCGTGTCCATTGCCAATATTTATCTTTACATGTGTTGGAATACTGTAATCTGAACTGGAGATTCCCTTCTTCTTTCCCTGTCCTATTTTCTTTCTAATGCTGACTGAATGGAAACAGTACATTTTTGCTGTTGAAATAAGAACTAACCATAATGCCGTAATGAGATTGCTTTAGGTTATAGTCTGATGAAAGGTACTTCCTTTTTTTCTCTGTTTAATTTATGATGATGTTCATTTCCCGCTGTTAATGAGGAACGAGTTAGCTTTTGTCGACATTTAAATCACTATTGAAGTTATTTATTTCATTGAACTTTGCTTGTAGTTTTTACCCTATGATTTTTGTGCTTATTTAGTTCATTTCATCATTGTTTCTTCTTTTTCTGTGCCAACTGCGTTCTTAGATGGCTATTCTTAGTTTTTTTTTTTTTTCTCTAGGTTGGTTAGCACTGTTTCATGCGGGTTCTGCTTATGCAAGAGTTAGACAGTGATGGATGGTAGGAGACATTCTGTTGATATTCCTATTTCCAAAACTCTTGTGGCACTGAGGAGAGTAAGGTCATTGAGGGATCCATCAACTAATGGTGTCAGCAAACTCTCTCCTTTGATTCATGATGGAGATTGGGACAATGGTTATAGTGATGGGGTTTCTCTGAGTTGGAGATTTCTGAATGGTTCTCATCCCTGTGATTGCGAGGGTGATGGTTTTTCAAGATCAAACAGTTTAGACTTCAAGGATCAGAGAGAGCAGGAAACTGCTGAGTTAGAATTGAAAATGTTGAACTATAAGATGAACTATTGTGGGATCTCTCGTCACGAAGGGCAACGAGATGATGAACTTGTGCACTCTAATCCTAAAGAGCAAGGTATTTCTGGAGATGAATCGCCAAATGAAAGCAGTTGTAGTAACCATGAAGGTGGAGGATTGGATTTGGTTGCCATCACGCCTCCATGTAATCATTTGAAGGACGGGGAGTTATGCTATTTATCTACTGCATTGAGAGTAGATCACTCAAAGTCAGCTAGAAAATCACTGCGCAAGAATCAAATGAAACCATCTGGAGTGGTGGGTGATGTAGCAAGCCATGTAGGAAGTCAACAGTGTCTTTCTGTTTATGATTCTATCTCAGCTCGTTGTGCCTTGGAACATGTCACTCAAGATGTTGACGCTTTAGATAATCGCCACGGATGTGGATTAAGGAGTTGTTGGTCAAAGTCACCAAGGTTTAGAGAATCAAATCATTATTCTGAAATACAAGGCCTTCCCTTGATATTGCAGCACGCTAATGAAACGGATCTCAGTGGACGTAGAAACATTAGACACACTGGTGGTGAAATTAGTCCAAATATGGAAACTCCTAGAAGTTTATCTGTGAAATTCAGGCCAAAATCTTTTGAAGATTTGGTTGGACAAAATGTGATAGGTAAGTCTCTTTTGGGTGCTATCTGTAGAGGAAGGATAGCATCATTTTATCTCTTCCATGGTCCACGAGGCACGGGCAAGACCTCAGCCTCTAGGATATTTGCTGCTGCGTTGAATTGCCTATCCTCTGTGGAGCAAAAGCCTTGTGGTCTGTGTAGAGAATGCGTTTTGTTCTTCTCTGGAAGAAATAAAAATGTTAACGAAGTGGATTCTTTGAGAATCAATCGTGCAGAGAGAGTTAAATCCCTTGTTAAGCATGCATGCATTCCTCCAGTTTCCTCAAGCTTTAAAGTGTTCATTGTTGATGAGTGCCAGTTATTGCATGGGGAAACATGGGCGTGCCTTTTGAATAGTCTAGAGAATGTTTCTCCTCATGTGGTTTTTGTGATGATCACTCCTGATTTGGATAACCTTCCTCGGAGTGCAGTATCGCGGGCTCAGAGGTATCACTTTGCAAAGATTAAAGATGTTGACATTGTAAGAAGATTAGAAACAATATGTGTCGAAGAAGGTCTTGAATCTGAACAAGTTGCTTTGGACTTCATTGCTGCTAGATCCTGTGGTTCTCTTAGGGATGCAGAAACCATGCTTGATCAACTGAGTTTGCTTGGTAAAAGAATCACAGTATCCTTAGTCCACGAGCTTGTAAGTGTTATAAAACTATGTCTTTGCAATTGTCTTCGTTTTTTCTTTCTGAGCATTATGTCTTACCCGTCTTGTTCTGCAGACTGGGGTCATTTCTGATGATGAATTGCTTGATTTGTTGGACCTAGCTTTATCCTCTGACACTTCAAATACAGTTATAAGAGCCCGGGAACTTGTCAGAACAAGGATAGATCCTTTACAACTTATATCACAGTTGGCAAATCTTATTATGGACATTCTGTCAGGGAAATGTGAACTTCGTGGCTCTGAAACAAAAACAGGTTTTTATAACAGATATACCTGTAAGTGTTTTAAAATACATTATATCTTTTTTGCTTTGAGCATATATGCTGCTTTTATCTTATTTCTGTTTCTCTATCACAGCGGAAGCAGACCTGCAGAAACTAAGTCATGCATTAAGAATACTGTCTGAATCAGAGAAGCAATTGAGAATTTCTAAGAATCAAACAACATGGTTCACTGCAGCTCTTCTACAGTTGAGTTCCGTTGAATATTCATCTGCGGATGCAAATACTACCAAGTTGTGTACACGAGCTGCATCCATTAGAGGTAGGCTTGACTTTTTTTTCTCGAATTGTTATGTTTATTTTTATTCCCATTTTCCTTAGCGAGTCTCTGGGATGGAACAGGCAGAGTTGGAGTGGTTTTTGATCTGGTTGAACCATTCTAAACTTGTCCATAATGGATGCAGATGGTGATATCTGCAGTACATCTCCTAAAGGAGACAGCTTGGAGCATCTTGCTACAACAGATCAATGTGATGATAAGTCATATAGGTTAGGAGTACATGAGGAACATAAAGGAACATTGGATTCTATATGGCATAAAGCTACTGAGATGTGTCAATCTAGCAGACTCAGAACTTTTCTCAGGAAACAGGGGAAGTTGTCTTCAGTTTGTATTAGTCAAGGTACATATTGTGTTTCATTTAGTTTTTTTTTTTTTTTTTTTTTTCTTAAATAAATTTTTATCAGAGACTAAACTTGTTTTCATCTAACTTACTGACATATTATGTACTGTAATACTTTTCCACAGATATTGTTAGTTTTTCTTGTGCTTGTTTTTGTCAAGAGAACTGGTTGCAATTTGCAACATATTATTTGAAACTTTACCGTATATAAATGGGTGCAAATCTCACCATACGAGTGGTTTTTTAATGGTTGAATTAGGTTTAAAGTACTTTTCTTAATGTCTCATTCTACAGAATTGAACTACCTTTTAACTATCAATAGCAGTATGGAATGGTTTTACATATTCTTTGACATAGCTTTTTGTGATCATTAATTGTGTCCTTTTGGTTTTAGGGAAGAAAAGTTATACTTTTATACTTATGATGTTTCTTCTCAAAGTGCATACTATGTACGAGGTAATTGAATGAACTCCAATTTTCAGGTCGTGCAGTTGCCGAGTTGGAGTTCCAGCATCGCGACCATGTAAGTAGGGCTGAGAGGTCATGGAAGTTGATTGCAAGTTCTCTGCAGTTCATATTGGGCTGTAACCTTGAGCTCAGAATCAATTATGTTCCTTCATGTGCCTCAGATTCTATTTATGCTAAATTGAAGAGGTCATCCTTCAATTTCTTCGGTTGTTCCCGCAGAATTCGTTGGAAATCTTTATCATCTAATGAACAAGGAAGTGAATCAGACTATGCTGAATACACCTCTCAAAAGCCCATGATGAATGTTCAAACGCTAACTTGTTCCTCTGATTATGATCCCCGGGTGCCACGAGCTGAGTCCGGCCATGGAATTGGAATGCGGGTTATAACAACTTTGAGAAATAGCGAAGGAAATTTGCTAAGCTCAGGGAAAATGTTTATGAATAGGCCAGATCAAGAGACTCCAAGAATTTCTTGTTCGAGAGTTGATTCTTGCACGGAAGAGGGGTGCAATTATGAACACTTAGCTTCATCAACACTTGATTTAGATAATGAGTCAGAGTGTTTTCCTGGAACCCGCTGGCTTCATAAAAAGTTTGGTTCTTCTTACGCACCACAACAGAAGGATTTTGTTTTATCCATGCCCAAGTTCAATTGTTCTGAGATTTGTAGATATGATCTGGAACCCAGTGTCTTTTCTCACAGTTCTAACAAGTAGGTGGTTTTACATACAAATTTTTATCATTGTTTATTGTGACTTTGTTTCGTATTAACATGGCTTTCTATGCAGGTGCTAGCTCAAACAGAAGCATGTAAGTATGATCGTTTCCTTTTGAAGCTTGTGATTGATTTGTCTGTTTTAACAATCAAAGTGGAATAGTTTGTTTCCGGTGATCTGTTGTTTAGTTTCATGTGATGTTTCATAATTTGAAAGAGACTGCAATTTCGTGGAGGATTGCCAATCTCTAGCTTCAAAATGCAAATCTAGATTCTTTGAAACTTGTTGTGATGTCCAAGAAAATGAATTTTGTATGCACTCGTGTTTTTAACGCAAGAACATTGTTGAAGGCAAATTAAAACATAATTTCCCTCATGGTCGTGCTTTTAATCCTTACAGCACTTGCATAAATAACATTTTAACTAAGGTCCAATATGATGTTACAACGATTCATACGTACTCATTACAACAAATGTCGAAAATAGAAGGAACCATTTTAAATTATTACTTCTTTTCTCCGTATTTAAGTGACTGGTTTGCCTTTACAAAAAAATTTTAAACTATAACTAAAATCTTATTTGTGTAAAATTTGGCCTCTTCTATGTGGATTATTAAGATGATATAGTGAAAACTGGTTAAGAGTACGAATAAGGTGGTTTCTTGAGGCATGGATAAACACTCTTTTTAAGCACTTATCTGAAACTTGTGTGGTGATACACCGAGAATCATCCAAATTAACAAGCACAAAAGTGTATAACGTATGATAGGAAAAGAGAACAGAGTGAGTAAAGAATTATATATAAATGGTAAGAATAACTTGAACTTCTTCCTCAAATAAATGGAGACTTGGTGAATCGATAGCAGATTAAATTGAATGTGCAAAAAGTACAAATGGAGTCCAAGAAATTCAGAATTCTTGCTACCGACTTTGAAATTTAGTTTATAAACTTTTTCTAATGTGAGAAAACCAAGTAATATACAAAAACTCTTGATACTTTTTACAATATTCAAGATATGAAATATAGATATTCCAGATAATTTAGATTACACGGTATGCAATCTATTGACATTTTAGTGGTACTAGAGCTATTAGGACTTAAATATAGTTGTAGGCCTTTTAAAATAGCAAAAATCAAATTAATTTTTTTTTAATTGCCCTCATTTGAATTATTTTAGGATAAAAAGACACATTTCCTTCTATAATCTTTGTCCTATGTGTTAGGTCTATCGAGGTCACGAGGTTTATTAGGAGATACACAACTGATAAAATTTGAGCTTAATTATATAAGACATTGACATTATTTTCAATCCAAATTTTTAAAATAATAGATTTATAAATTTTGATTTTTATAACGTTCTCATTTTTACTTAACGTAAAATCTATATTTATACTTGATTTTCAACACTATGTTCTAAAATGCTGAGTATAGTACTAGAGATTTATTTAAGAGGAGGACTTAAAAGAAAAAAGTTACTTGAGATCATTTATATGCACTGATACTTTCTTTTGTTCTAGGCTATGTAGGTGCAGTAAAGGACCAACAAAACTATTCATTCCAACCTCTTCACAAATTTATTAGGTTTGGGCTATCTGAACCAAGGTTATCACGCTGGTCCTCACACAACAAACAAACAACAACCTATGATTGAGGTGGTACAATGTTTGATGATAAGGTTTCTTCCTCTTTTTTAAATCTCTTACAAAAGGCTTTTAAAGCAGCACCTACGAGGCCAATCACAAAAAATCTCTATACATTACTCCATCACAACAGAGTCACAAATATTAGTACCATATTATCATATTCCATTTTCAAAATGACAACTCTTTTTTTTTTTCTTTCTATATTTATTATTTGATAAAGTGGGTATTTGCTAATGTCACCGCAATGCCCGTGTTTTATTTTAGCATCTAAAAAATCTCACCTTTAATTACAATCTTAAATTTTAAGAAAAAATCATTTATAACAAAATTTAATTAAAATAAAATAAGGATCTCGCTAACCAGTGTCTGGTTAAGGTAATTAATATGCATTGAATTCTAAAATACATACTTAAGTGTAATATTAAATTAAATATGACCTAATCACCATTAATGTAATTTTATTTTATTTAAAAGACAGAGATGTTTTCATATTTTATTTAACTTTCATCAATAAAAGTTAAAAAATAATTAAATAATAAAATAACTATGTTTTAATATCGTTAAATGTGAGACCCTTTCTATTTTAAACTCTGTTCTAAAGAGGGATTGGGCCTAGCCTCTTAAGGGCCCAAGTTCAGCCCACTTTGGACCCCCAAGACCCCCTCATAGTCACTTATCCTTCATTTTGCCACTTTTACAAAAAACAATCCTCTTTATGTCTCTTGTACTGAAGTAGAAAGCTCTGCTAGGGCTTGAACAAGTTCCTTGATTTCCATAGCTGAAACCTCTTTCTACCACGTAAGTTGTTTCCTCCCCTTGATTCCTTTCGTTTTCAGCTCTTAAGCTCTGGTCCTACCTTAATCTCTATCAAATCTGAGTTCTTTTTCGTGTGCTCGTGTGTTTGTTTTCAACTCATTAAGATGTTCTTGATCCTGTTTCTCTTCCACAAAGAGTCCTTTAAGAAAGTTTAGCTCTATTCGAGATAAGGGAAGCTAGAGTTTATGTTTTTAAAGTTATTATGCTTTCTATATAGGCATCATATTTATGTAACAGAAAGTATCTTGTAATTTAATGTTGGACAAGGTTCATCATTTCTGTACTTTTATTTGTATAGTATCTAACTGTATTTAATTTTTATCCTTTTAAGGGTATGTCGTTTTCTGTACATAGTTTCTTTGCTTGAAATTTTAGATGTAGATTGTTGCCCACATTAGATCATTGCCATTAGATACTTTTATTTATTTGTTGAGATCTTATTTGTGAAAATAGTTTGCCTTTAGTCTCAATCTTTGGAGACTTGGGTTTATGTTGAAGTATGAACTAAGTAGAATTGTTTTTTTTTTTTTAATATTTGTGGGTTGATATCTTATTTAAATTATTCTTTTATTGGAAATTTCTCCTATGCAGGAATTGTAGAAAATAATTTAAGGTGTTGATGCTTACATTAAAAAAATGGCATGCCCCTTGACGATTTTCATATTGCATCAACTACATTTTATGTTTTGTTAAAATTAAAAATCTATATAAATGTATAAATGTGAGGAGTATTCCCTTCTGGGTAAATTACATTTTAGTTAAAAAAAAATTAAATTATTATAAATGTAACTATTTTCACCAGAGTAAACTAGTTTAATGAGAACATAATACACTGTTATCAAAGACATTATTTTGTTACAAGTGTTATCATGAATCCATACATGTATTAATTTTCAGACCTATTACTTTTTCCTTCATCTTATAATCCAGTAATGTCTTTCCTCTCCTAGTTAAGGTAAAAAAAAATATTCTTTTAGTTTTCTGATGCAATTTTAATCATTTTGTTACATTTTAGAATACCAATATCTTTAATCCTTGTATAAGAATAAATGACAGTAATTTTTATTCTCATTATTATAAAAGAAAAATGTTTATTTTCAAATGTATTAATTACCAATTACCAATTTAACATAATTTGTTCATCAACGTCTTTCACATGAGAGTTTAACAATGGGTTTTAATTTTATATGCTACTGTCAAATATTGTTAAAACTATTTATATATTTGTAAGTTCAAAACAAATGCCAGATTATCGATTATAATACATGATTTTTTTTAGTCACTCCTGTGAAACTCGGGCATGAGACGTTGTGTTGGATGCTGTTTGTTTCATGATGGTTTTCCCTTGCTCAATATAGGTGATCATGCCTGTTTGTATGCTTTAATGAGATTGATAATGAAAATGTTGGTATGGAAAGCATGACTTGTTTTGTGGTTGGTGGTGGAATGGCATGAAAATTGAATTCTTGAGATGGCATGTGGAAATTTGTTGGTAAAAAAGTTTCAAGGGAAACTCTTGGTAATGGTAGTTAGTGTATACCTTGATACAGGAGATGTCTAGATAAAGGAAGATATCCTGAACTCTAATAATCGTTCATGCTCACATAGAGCAAAATGGTTTATGTGGTGAGAGTGACAGGAGGTCCTAGTCTTGGGACGTATTGGGCCTAAGACATTAGAGGATTAATCCTATGTGTGGTTGGGTGATAACCCCTTGCGTCTAAACTCTGCAGAGTTTAGAAACCAACACAGGTGCATACTTCCTTTAAAATTCTATATCAAGAGTATGATCCCGATATTGAGTCATAGAGTCTTGCAATTGTATGCTTTCACATGATTGGGGTGCCTACTGCTTTGTTTGATCATAACCTGTTTTATCATTTGCTTGCTTGATAACATGTTAAAATATTTTACTCTAACTTACCCTTTCATTTCTGTTTGTTCCTTGCTTTGTTTTCTCTTTTGCAATGATCATCAATTTATTGGTGTGAGCAGATGTGAAAACCCTTGGTAGAACTCAGGATGGTGAAGATGCTGTTGAGTATAGTGGTCCCAATGGTTTGGGTGTTAGCTCACCGTTGAGGCCCTTTTTGAAGAACTCTTGTTTATTTAGATTCCTTACTCTATGAGCAATCTTTTGTAAAATAATAGTACCATTGTGTCCTTTTTATGGCAATTGTGGTGTGCCTAAGCTTTCATCCCAAGTATAGTATGAATAATTGTAATAGTCAGTACATGTATGCTTCATGATATGTGTTCTTTTACATTATAATTATGTGATGCTTAATTTTAGTAGATTAGTCTATTTAAAATAGGATGTCACATTAAAAATTAAATATAATTAAATATAAAAAATTTAAATTAACAGTACAACCATAAAAAAATAGTATTAAATATCTACAAAATTTATAAAAAATAAACAAGAATAAAAAAATTTTAGTAAAGACCTTAAAAATTCCAAAGTCATTCTTTTGTATCAATATGTTATTGTCTAAAATTTTAAATGGGTATTTTTGTCTTTATAAAATTTGTTATATGCATTTATACTAACTTAATTAATGTATTTAATTGTTTCATCTTTCAATGTATTTAATTACTTTTTGCACATAAGCAAGGACAAGCATGAGAGTAGTTAGAGACACTTATTATACTCATAACACTCTCTCACTGGGAAGTTTGAAATGCAGATAAGTGGTCATCATTATTTAGTCTTCACACCAACAACCAACACTAGAAGCATACTACAATGGATTCAATACATTTTTTAGGATTTGCTTTTTTCTGTTCCCACTCCCTACACTGTCTTTTGTGATAACAATCCCGCTATTCACATTGCAAAGAATCCCACTTTTCATGAGAGAACAAAGCATATAGAACTTGATTGTCACATTATTCGACAAAAACTTGTTGATGGCCTTATCCACATTCTCCATGTTCCTTCTACAAATCAACTTGCTGATATGTTTACATCCTTCTACTTTCTAGGTTGCTACTTCCAAGTTGGTCCTTTACAATCTTCATGCCCACCTTGAGAGGGGGAGATAAAGATATTATATATCTTTTGCTTTTATTTATATTGATAAAGATATCATATATTTGATTTTCTTTTATTATTATCAAATATTATGTTTTATTAGATTTTACTGTTCTATCTTTATGATGAGACATTGTACTCTATATATTGATCAATGTTATAATAAATTAGTAAGCAAGCAAGCTCTCTTTGAGTTGTTTTCACCAAACACCTCTTGTGCATTTTTTTCCTTCCCATGATTTATATATATCTAACAATATTTATTTTTTGTTACACACCGGTCTTATTTATTTATATTTATTTGTATTTATGCACTAATTCCATTTATTTATTTTAATTTTGCACTAGTTCCATTTATTTATTTTAATTTTGCACTAATTCAATTTCTTTATATTTTATTTATAGTTATGCATGGTCTATTTAATTATTTATATATTCAGTTACACAATGATCATATTTATTTATTCATTTATATTAACATCATCTACTTATATAGGAATCAATTCATTAGGAACATGTCTAACATTTTTCAAATGTAGCTAACAACCAATATTACTCTTTAGTCAGGTTTCTCTCATGCCAACAACCTTTCTTTGCATCTTCACATGTCCAAAATTTCCAGCAATATAGGATGTGAAATAATAATGGGCGGTGTAACATGAAATGCAACCGAGTCAATAGCTTATTCACACTCTTGGTTAGTGAGCTTTACAAAGTCATCTTCAAAAAGAAATAACAACTTCACCATTAAATATAATTGCAATAATGATTTTATCTTTTATATTATATCTTTTATTGTTATTATCTCCTTAATCATCTATCTCGGTTTATTACAATGAAAATATGTGATGTCTTTGGCCTTGACTTCCCCTTTGATTTGCTACAATCGTTACACCTATAGGAATTTCTAAATATATTTATTTCTCTTTTCTTCCTCTTTTCTTCATTCAAGATGTCATCATTGACCATGTCAAAAGTCAATTGTCCATTAGGAGTAAAGTTACTAAAAAAATACTACTAATATCTTCTAACTCCAATTGTTTAGTAATGAGCTAAGCAACAACGATACTAGTAGTTCATCGTCTAACACAATCTCCATAGTGGTAAACCAATTTACCATATTATGAAAACTACTCAAGCGTTCAACCATTAAGGAACCATCGTTGTATTTCAAGTTTACTATCTTCCTAATAAATTTGTTTAAGGAATTTTTAGACCGAAAGTACTCACTTAATCTATTCCTCTTAAGCTAGAGTCTCACTTAATACACGATGACAAACATAATTATATATTCATTGTTAGATCATGTCAATAGTCTTTCTATTTATCTTATTTCAAATCTCTCTTATATTTATCTACTGATTTAATACTTCCTTAATAGAATTATACATGTATATGTAAAATAAGAAATCTTTGTGAGATTTTTATGTTGAATAATTGGTAGAGTCTAATTTAATCATGATTTCAACACCACCACTATCTCCTATCTTCAGAGCACAATCAAAACTCTAATACTATTTGTTGAGAAGATGACACAAATAACAAGCAAAAGTAAAACCTAGATCCATTATTCATTACTAGCGAAAAACAGACGCTATGACACCACTATGTTCACATTTTTTAGTTTTTGTATAAAGTTAAGTTAAGATTAATAAGAAATATATAATTAAATTTTAAAATATTTGTTAAATATAAAATTAGGAAAATAAAATATGTACACAAAAGAAGTTTTTAAAATGATTGTTAAAGACAAAAGATGTTTTTAGAATAATGGTTAAAGATAAACTTATGTGTAAAATAATTAATTTTTAAAATAATAATTAACGATAAAACTGAAATAACAAAATTTGAACACAAAATTGGTATCTCTTTATATATTGTTACATATTTAAATAATATACAACAACAATGAGATGCACCAAACATAAAAAGAGAAAAGTCAATAGACGCCAAAATTTTTTAACATGAAAAAACCTCAATAGAAAGGAAAAACCTATGAAACATAGTCCAATAAAACTTACAGTAACAATAACTAATGGATACCCAAGTTTTCTTATAATTTCCAAGAATCAATAAAAAATATTCTTTTTACCATGGATAACAATACAAAAATTTGACTAAACATCAAAAGAATCAAATATACATGGTAAAAAGAGGAGAGGAGAGACAAGAAAAAAGAATTGACTATTACATTATAATAATACATTCGCAATTTCATACTACAGTTGAAGAATCGAGTGTATTTGACATTATAATAATACCCAAGTTCATGTTCACACTCTTCCAACCCTCCAGCACAAGTTAAAATGTCCTCAAGGTTAGACAACACAGGCTACGTGACAGTTTTAACATTCCAAAACCGAGATTTGAACATAAGAAAATAGGTTGAATTTACTGTTCCAACTGCATTATTAAAACCAGAGTAAGATTATGAAAGCGTTTAGCTTAGCGTAGCTAGTTGTAATGTATCTTAATAGAAATAAAGTAGGATATGTTTAAAAGATGGATAAGCCACTTATTCTCCAAGTCTTCCTCAATTTACTACACAAAAAATGTATCATAGAACATCATATCCACATTTTGATGTTAGCTAAGGATGGAAAACATTTATGTTTATACCCTTCTTCTGATGGTGATAGTTCTCTAACTAAGGAGTATTGTCCAATCAAATCTAAAATGTAACGTACTTACTTGTAAAAATAATAATAATAATATAATTTATTAGCATTTTATAAATATTATTTGGGATATGTGTAAATACTTGACAAGTTAAGCATGTGAGAAGAAGATTCGTTACAGAAACGGCATGAATAGATTTACGCGTATGCAAGTAGAACACGACTCTGTGAAAACAAAATGCATAAAATGGATGTGGTCGGAAGAGAGTAGGTTAGGGTTAATAATAAGAGTAGCAGAGTGGGGAAAGAAGGGAGTGAGGGCACATAATTAAGATTGGTATTAGCCTGTAGAGAAAGCGCCACGTGTAAATAGAATGGAAAAACAATAGTTGAATAGAATAGGCCCAAACCCAAAAACCTCGCCCACTGGTGACGTGTACAGGTAATCGTAGCCTCCCTATATAACCCTTCTCTTTTCCGACCCATTCTTTTTCGTTCTCATCCATTTCTCTCCTCTTCTCGCGTCTCACTTTCCACCGATTCACTTATACACACACTCACTCACTCTCTCCGATTACAGCACCGCGCCGCGTCGCCGTTTAGGGTTTCTTCTCCCAACCTCGCTCCTCTCTGGATCTTACTCACTTCGCCTCCTTCGCTTCGATTCGCAAAATCCGCTTGCTTCTCCTGTCTTGGCTCGAGATCCGGGCCAAGAACAGAAGAATCCGATTCCTGTTTGCACTTTCTACTCACTGGTTCGTCTTCTTTACTTTGTTTATCTTTCTGTTTTTTGCGTTTCTTATTTCCGTTTTTTTATCTGATTTGCTATCGTTTTGGTGATGTGATTCATTGGCATGCTGTTATGTTTGGTATATTTGGTATTGAAAGTAAAACGAGACGTTATGTTTGTTTGGCGTTGATATTGTTAAGTGGCGCTTGGCGAAGGCGGAAATGCTTTATGCTTACGGATGTTTTTATTTTTTATTTTTTTTTCTATCCGTCATGATTTCTTGCAGTATGTAATAAATTACTTGGAGTTAATCGAGAATATTCGATTTTTAGTATTTGGTTATGTGCATTGTTTCGTTGTTTAGTTGAGAGTGGTTTTCAATTCGTTGCGAAATTGCCGTAGTTTTGAACTGAAGCGCGCTTAGTGTATCGTTGTGAAGTGACGGATTAACTGGTGAAATAGCATGTCTATAGGTTTGGCTTGTTTTTGGATCTTTGTTTAAATGGCTTCGAACGAGGGGTTTCTGACAGACGGGCAGAGGGAACTGCTAAAAATTGCGACCCAAAATGCGGAGAATCTGACTTCGTCTCCAAAATCCCCGTCGTCCTTGCTTTCCGACCATCATGTGAAAGCCCCAGCTGGTGGTAAGGCACAAACCTCTGGGATAGCTGTGAGGCATGTGCGTCGGTCACACTCAGGGAAGTATGGGCGGGTGAAGAAAGGTGAGTTAATGTCCTTTACATGTTTTACTTTGAGTGGATTGGCTATGCTATGTGTATTACGGATACGCTTGCTCTGTTGAGTTAATTACATCATTTACAGGCTTAGACTTTTGAATATTTACTCAGAAATAAAGGTCAACAGGTCTGGGTTTTTGAATTATTTGTGGGATTTAGCTTGCTTGAGAGATGATTAATTTTTTATTTTTGGCATGCTGCGCAGGGTTTATTTTTTCTTGGCTAATATTTCATAATTGTTTGCTAGTCATTGTTGAAAATTTTGTAATTATGGATGTAGGTTGGTAAGGTATTAATTTTATAAGTATTAGGATCTAGCTGCTGTGGTTTAGCCTTCCCTACGGGGGCCGATTGACAGAAGAAAGTTTTTTTGAACTTTATGCACTAATTTTAAAAGTGAAGTGCTTAGTTAGCTTTTATGTTACTTGCTTCCAGGATGCCAGTCTTATATATTGTGAGGAGACATGAATGCAAATCAACAATAAAATATCATTAGGTTTTAACATTGAATAAATATATTGCACTTACATTCAAATGTTACTAAATTCCTCCTACATTTATCTATTTCATCTTATTTTGATAAACTTTTGTATACCTTGTGTTTTTTATTCATATCTTAAGCTTTTTACATACTCTCTAATACAAACTACAAAATCATGAGCTGGAGCTTCTGAAATAAAGAATGAGACTTACACAGTTTCGTAATTTTAGAATAAATTACAGCCAATGATACTTGTGTTTAAAAAGGGGTTTTGCTGGTATCTTCTTCTTGATCTAATATTTATATCCTTTCCCTTCCGCAGAATTTGGGACTAATCTCATTTTACTTCTGTTAATTAATTAAAATTTCCAACAGCACTGGCCTCAGTTATCTAATCAGCTTATAGTTTTGCTTGTTTGGATTGTGCTTACATCCACGGATTTCTTGGGAAGTTTTTGGGGGAGAAAAGTATTACTATCGTAGAAATAAGTTTTCCCTGACGTTCAGTAATATCTTTGGTATGAATATCATTACAAAATTTACCTATATTGACTTTCATTAACAAAAAAAAGAAAACTGGACTGCATGAAATGACCGAGTGAACTCTTTTAGTGGTTCTGACTGATGGTTTTAATTTTTTCTTTTAATTTTGTGTTGAATATCATGATATCAGTTGGTGATTTGAGCCTTTCCTTGCTTGCAGCTTTCTTTTGCAGTATCAATATCTGATGATAGAATCTGCTTTTGGGTTTATTATGGTCTTCATTTGGTAATTTAATGCTCTTTATTATGGGGATGCAGATGGTGCTGGTGGTAAGGGCACTTGGGGGAAATTGATTGATACTGATGTTGTTTCTCACATAGATCGAAATGATCCAAATTATGACAGCGGCGAGGTAAACTTCTTTCTATGTTTTGTTGGTTGTTTGTGACAACATTTATTTATGATGCAAGACTAGATGCTTGGAAATTTGATAAATGCTTGTAGTAGTAGAACATTAGTTCTCTCATTCCTTTTTCATTAATTTCTTTTAAACTGTATTTGCTTCCTGCTTTTTTTTTTCCATTTTTTGTGTGGATATTACCAATAGATTGCATAAATAGACTCACAACACAGATTTGTTCGCATACTGTTGCTATTTGCAGGAACCCTATCAACTGGTTGGATCTACTGTTACTGACCCTTTGGATGAATTCAAGAAAGCAGTAGTATCCATCATAGATGAATATTTTAGTAATGGGGATGTGGAATTGGCAGCATCCGACCTCAGAGAACTTGGCTCAAGTGAATATTATCCATACTTTATTAAACGCCTTGTGTCCATGGCAATGGACAGGCACGATAAGGAGAAAGAAATGGCTTCTGTTCTGCTTTCTGCATTGTATGCTGATGTCATCAGCCCTGCACAGATCAGGGATGGGTTTTTTATTCTTCTCGAATCTGCTGATGATCTTGCTGTGGATATACTGGATGCAGTTGATATCCTTGCATTATTCTTGGCACGGGCTGTTGTTGATGACATTCTTCCTCCAGCCTTTCTTGCCAGGGCAATGAAGGCTCTTCCAGAGTCTTCCAAGGGAGTTCAGGTAATCCAGACAGCTGAAAAGAGTTATCTCTCAGCTCCACACCATGCAGAGCTTGTGGAAAGGCGATGGGGTGGTAGCACTCATATAACTGTTGAAGAAGTGAAGAAGAAGATAGCTGATTTACTTAGAGAATATGTGGATAGTGGTGACACATTGGAAGCCTGTAGGTGTATACGGGAGTTGGGGGTTTCATTCTTCCATCACGAGGTTGTTAAGAGGGCTTTGATACTTGCCATGGAGATTCGTTCAGCAGAACCTCTAATGTTGAAATTATTAAAAGAAGCAGCAGAAGAAGGACTTGTTAGTTCCAGCCAAATGGTGAAGGGGTTTTCTCGTTTAGCAGAATCCCTAGATGATCTTGCTCTTGATATTCCATCAGCTAAGGCACTGTTTCAGTCATTTGTCCCCAAGGCAATATCTGAAGGATGGCTTGATGCCTCACTTACCAAACCTGCAATGGAAGATGGGGAAATACAAGTTGAAGACGAGGAGGTGAGGAAGTACAAAAAGGAATGTGTAACTATGATTCATGAGTATTTTCTTTCTGATGACATCCCTGAACTGATTCGAAGTCTTGAAGATCTTGGAGCTCCCGAATATAACCCAATATTTTTGAAGAAGTTAATTACTTTGGCTATGGATCGAAAGAACAGAGAAAAGGAAATGGCATCTGTGCTGCTATCTGCACTTCACATAGAGATATTCTCAACTGAGGATATAGTTAATGGGTTTGTCATGCTTCTGGAAACTGCGGAAGATACAGCACTGGATATACTGGACGCTTCAAATGAGCTTGCTCTGTTTTTAGCTCGGGCTGTTATTGACGATGTATTGGCCCCGCTGAATTTGGAAGAAATTGGCAGCAGGTTGCCACCAAAATGCAGCGGTAGTGAAACTGTGCGTATGGCACGGTCACTCATAGCTGCTCGTCATGCTGGGGAGAGGCTATTGAGATGCTGGGGTGGAGGCACGGGATGGGCTGTGGAGGATGCGAAGGACAAGATCATGAAGCTCTTGGAAGAGTACGAAAGTGGAGGGGTTGTGAGTGAAGCTTGCCAATGTATCCGTGACCTGGGAATGCCTTTCTTTAATCACGAGGTAGTGAAGAAAGCATTGATTATGGCCATGGAGAAAAAAAATGATCGAATGCTAGATCTGCTGCAGGAGTGCTACAGTGAGGGCCTGATCACCATTAATCAGATGACTAAGGGTTTCACCCGAATAAAGGATGGTCTTGATGATCTGGCTTTGGACATTCCAAACGCAAAGGAGAAATTTGGCTTCTACGTGGAGCATGCTCAGTCTAAGGGCTGGCTTCTACCATCATTTGACTCGCCTACCACAGATGCCTAATTAATCATCCCGGGCACCAGCTTTTGAGGACGTTTGTGTCTTGTTGTTTCTCTCATGTATGTTGTCCTTTAGCTCCCCTCCCCACTGAGTAGTGAGTATTTGGGACACTTGGACTTCTTCTGGTAATCCTTTTTTAATGTTCTTTTTACTTACTCTTTTTACCCCCGAATCATCTCACCGACACAGTTACTTGTTATCTCAGCCATTGTATAAAGTTGCTCTTATTCCATTAACAGTTCTTTAGGATGATTATGATGCATCAAGAGGTATTTTAGAAGGGCATCTATTGTATTTTTCAGTACCGATTCTCGTTTTTTCATCGTGGCGGTAGAAAATGTGTTTAAATTGATTTTTGACCAAAATGATTGTAGAGCTGCATCAGTAAATAAGTTATTAAAGTATATGATTTTTCTTTAGACCTAATATAGAAGAGTGACTTTCGCATAACAATCAAAATTAATTTTATTACGTAATTATTAGAATCGATTTTGTTCTGTATCTATACAATAATCCATTTAATGTTCTAGTAAGCAGCTACCAATGTACTTATGCGGCTATTAAGTCACTATCATCTATCAGAAGATAATTTCTTTGGCAAAGACATCTTGAGACATTCCTAGTCTTTGACCTTGAACATGGAGGAAAAGCTAAACCATTAAATTCTTAATTAGCACTATGAAAGACCACTTAACACATTCATTCCAGACTTATTATAAAATTATGATTCGAATATTATAAATTAGCAACGCCAAATGATTAAGCCTAATTTCATTAATTGTACCTTAGAGTTATAATTTCTTTTTTAAAAGAACTTTTAAATTCCAAAATTAAAATTCTAATATCCAGTTTCTTTCTTTTGTGCTTAAGGTGTACTTAGGTTCCAAATTAAAATGACTACATCCGCAAAACAGAGAACCTAAGAAGAAGAGAAGAGAGTCGTTTTTATAATCAATTTGTAATTGGCCCTTATTTGAAATCGTAACTGTTTCTTACGGCATATAAATAGGAATTTTAATAAGTTGTCCTATCAGGCGGTTACATCAAATAATAATATTTAATTTGATTGAACGGATAAACAGAAGCAGTTGGAAAAAGAGAGACTATGACTGTCGTAGAGGTGTCATCGTCAGTTGTAATCAGGAAAGCTTCTAGTGTGGTTAATTGTTGTGTTTGTGCGCCTATCATTACGTAGCGGTTCAAGACAGTCTTTGTCCTGAAATATGGCTTTAGGTGTACCGATGGGATTTGTTTGGTGGTGTGGCATAGTGTTGTGGGATAAGAGACTCATTTAACACTCACTTCCTCATCATTGTGTGCAGTGAACCAACTTACCTTCACTATTATTTGTTATTATATTTAATACAGTTCTTAGCAAGATTTTTCATTTAGGATAAACGTTGTGTATGAAAGCATAATCATGGTTTGACACAAGAAAAATAGGGTAGAAACACAAGTTCTAAAGGAAAATAAATTGAGACCGGAATAACACCACTTTTGAAATGGAATCTGAATTGGGTTCCTTACTTAGAAGAAGTTATCCACATATAAATTAAGAGTAAAACACTCTCAAAATACTCAAACTTAAATCATAAATTCCATTTGCATTCAATCAAACAAGTGTAAAATTATGAAAGAGTTCGGTCAATATAATTTAAGTCTTAAAACCAAAGAAGTAACACATCTAACTAAGTTAATGATCATAGTTTTATCTCACTAATCCTATGATTAATAGAGTCAATATCTTAGTCATGATTACTCAAAAATGGATAAATATAAACAATTTCTTAATTAAAAAAAATATTAAAGTAATATCAATCTTTACATGTATTTAAAGGTGACATGTTAAATCAATTACATAAAATATGTGTATTTGACAGTGGTATTTTAAATTCATGTATTATTTTTTCTCATCATGGCATGTTCCCAAGTTCGGATTTGTGCAAATAGATAGATTTGCTCTATGGATTTGCATGATTGACTGTATTTGTTTTCAAATATTTACAAGAAGATGAGAATGTGAATTTGGAGATGATCATCTTGCAAAAGAAAAAAAGAGATTTAAGCATAAGTTGGTGGTTTACCATAAATGTGAAGGTGTGTGAAAGTAAGATTTTGTGTGAGTGATGTAATAAGTTATGAAATAAGTGTGTGTTTATTCGCCTAATAACCAAAACCAATTATATATATATATATATATATATATATATATATATATATATATATAT
>Ga0214542_1004212_pt1 | contig 28730 bp, 26 predicted proteins | sample CNSS1metaG_FD_160096 | JGI IMG/M metagenome (GOLD analysis project Ga0214542, IMG submission 160096) | Root nodule microbial communities from cowpea collected in UCLA plant growth center, Los Angeles, California, USA - CNSS1 | ecosystem: Host-associated > Plants > Roots > Nodule | place: USA...
TATTTGGATGTAAGTGCTTCATCTTAAATAATGGCAAAGAAAGTCTTGGAAAATTTGATGCAAAAGCGGATGAAGGTGTTTTTCTAGGCTATGCTACACAAAGTCATGCATATAGAGTCTATAATAAAAGATTGATCACTGTTGAAGAGTTTATGCATGTTGTATTTGATGAAACTAACCCAAAGTTGCAAGATCAAGTGTCAAAGAATGCAGATGGTGAAGATCTACTGCAAGAGCAGATTTCTGCTGCAGAAAGGCCCTCTGTTGTAGGAAATCAATCGACTGAAAAGGAAAAATAGTTGACTGAAAAAGCTGCAAACAACAACTTGCCCAAGGATTGGATCCAGCCTAAAGGTTTATCAAAGGACAACATCATAGGTGATATCAAACAAGGAGTATCTACTAGATGTAGGATTGTATTTTGTAAACATGCTGCTTTTGTATCTCAAATTGAACCTAAAAATGTGAATGATGTTTTGAATGATAGTAATTGGATTGTTGTTATGCAAGATGAACTCAATCAATTCACAAGAAATGATGTGTGGTTTCTAGTACCTAAAACTGATGATATGAATATAATTGGAACTAAATGGGTTTTAGAAACAAAATGGATGAAGATGGTAATATTGTAAGGAACAAAGCTAGAATAGTTGCTAAAGGTTATAATCAAGAAAAAGGCATTGACTTTGATGAAACTTATGCACATGTAGCTAGGCTAGAGGCTGTGAGATTACTCTTAGCATATGCTTGCATGTGTAACTTTAAATTGCATCAAATGGATGTGAAAAGTGCATTCTTGAGTGGTTTCCTAAATGAAGAAGTGTATGTATCACAACCTCTTGGATTTGAGGATCATCTCTATCCTAACCATGTTTTCAAATTGAAAAAGGCCTTATATGGTTTGAAACAAGCACCAAAATAGTGGCATGAAAGGCTAAGCAATTTTCTCTTATCAAAAAGTTATGCTAGAGGTACAGTGGATAAAACACTCTTCATTAGAAAACATGATAATATTGTTATACTTGTTCAAATGTATGTTGATGATATCATCTTTAGTTCAAATAACAACATATTGTGTGAAGAGTTTGTTGCAGCTATGCAGGAAGAATTTGAGATGTCCATGATGGGTGAGCTTACCTACTTTCTAGGGCTGCAAGTCAAGCAACTCAAGCATGTAACATTTTTAAACCAATCAAAATATTATTTTGACTTGTTGAAAAAGTTCAAAATGGAGGATTGTAAGGAAGTTGTCACTCCAATTGCAACAAATTGCCTAATGGATGCAGATGAGGTTGGTCAACCAATAGATTCAACCAAATATAGAGGGTTGATTGGGTCTTTGCTCTATCTTACAGCAAGTAGGCCAAATATTCAGTTTGGAGTATGCCTATGTGCTAGGTTCCAAGCAAATCCAAAGGAATCACGCTTTAAGGCTGCAAAAAGGATTCTAAAGTACCTTAAAGGAACAACCAATGTGGGTTTATGGTATCCATGTGATTCTAACATAACTCTTAGTGGTTTTTCATATTCGGATTATGCAGGGTGCAAATTGGATATGAAAAGCACAAGTGGTACTTGCCATTTGCTTGGATCAAGTCTAATCTCATGGAATAGCAAAAAGCAAGCTTGTGTGGCACTCTCCATTGCTGAAGTTGGGTATATATTGTTGTTGGATATGGTAGTGCACAAATCATATGATTGAAGCATCAACTTTTGGACTATGGTGTAAGGCTAAGCAAGGTACCTTTGTATTGTGATAATACTAGTGCCATCAACTTAACCAAGAATCCAATACAACATTCTAAAACTAAGCATATAGAGATTATGCATCATTTCATTCGTGATCATGTTCAAAAGAGAAATTGTGAAATCAAATTTGTTAAAACTGAAAGCCATGGAGAATTGAAGCATGGTTTGAGGATCATGAGGACAACATTCAAGTGTTCCTCATTGAGATGAATAGGAAGCAGATCAACATTCCTAAGGTGCTGAGGTTCTCATGGCTAAGGGCTGAAGGCTTTGAGAGTCTATTCCAACAACTAAAGCATCAAAAGTTTAAGACATTCATTGAACTTTCACGGAAAATCTATCCATACTTGGTGAAGGTATTTTTCACCAACTTGGAGTTCAAAAATGATGTGTTGTTGTCTAGCATCAATGGTGTTCGTATGGAGATCAACAAAAAGGCTTGGAAATATGTGGTTGGACTCAAATCAAGAGGTGTGCAAGTGAGGAAAAGTGAAATTGGGGTTGTTCTAGAATTCAACAAGATGTAATACTATGGTCAATGCTTGAGAAATTATGTTGTTGAAATCAAGCACTTTCATGTTGGTGGTCTCAAGGTGGATCAAAGGTTGCTTGGTATGATTGTCACAAAAATGCTTGTTCCACGTGGCAACAACCATTCAACATTGAATGAGGGAGATTTGATACTCATGTACTACATTCAACACAACATTCAAGTGGATTGGATCTATGTGTTTCGTGATCACATGCTCAAGGCTAAGAGGCTCACGATTTTAGGTTGCCACATGTGGTTTTGGTGTCAAAGTTTGTTGAATACTTTGGAATTGATGTAGAGGATGAGCTAGAAGAGTCAACTGGACTGTTGAACCATACCTTCAACCAATATCTACACAAAATGGGCTTTCTCAAGGTGGAAAATGGATGGACAATTGCTGGGGTTGTAGTTGGTGGTGCACATGACCATGAAGCTGGCCTAAGTGGTGCAAATCAAGAGGAAGAACCAATTGTTGGACCCATGGACTTAATTCCCAACAACCTTCTAGCGGATAGAGGCCCTATGTACTCACATTTTGAGAGGATGGTGTTGAACCAACTGCATGAGCTTAATGTGTCCCAACATGCACATCACAACTATTGCAATGAGAGGCTTAGTGCATTGGATGGCCAAATTCATGATATCCATGATATGTTGAACTCATTCCAGACCATAAATGATCCTCAGGATGACTGAGTGTGTTGGTTGTTTAGGATCATGCATTGCATCCATGTGTTTGTGCTTTTTCAGTTTCAGCTCTGTCAGTTTCAATTGGTTGTTTTTCATTTCAATCGGCTGATTATATCAGCTTTATGAGTTTTCTTCTCTGTTTCAGTTTCAGTTGTTGTATTATGTTCAATTATTAATGAAAGGATATCCAATGTTTGTTCTCTTTATGCATTTGTTCTATTTGATGAATCCAAAGGGGGAGAAAAATTGGAAAATGGATAATTGATCACATTGAACTAAGTAGAAGCATTAAAATTGGAATCAAAATCAAATCTGAAATTGAACCCATATTATTGATAGGGGGATGTGTATATGTGTGTGTTTGCTAGATTGTGTGCATTGCTATTGTAAATTTTTTTCAGATTCACAAGTTTCAAGCTAAGGTGTCACTTCATGAATTTAATGATATCCAACAAATGGAAGCATTTTGCAATGAAAGATAAAAGAAGATAGATGGAAGAAGATAGAGGTTGGCTTCATCAAATCAGGGGGAGATTGTTGACATGAGAAGCCAAGGTGGTATGCTTCTTGAAGATTGATGAAGATTGAATGAAGCTCTTTTGAACTATCTTGAAGTCATTACCATTGGAATGAAGTCTACATTGATGAAGGAAAGGAGATTTGATGATATTCATGTTGATCAAGGCTAGAACGTGTGCTCTCCATGTAGTTACATCATTAAGAAAGCGTATTTGAAGTTTGTAATTCATATTGTAGACCTTGTAGCATTAATTAGATGTATTTGGTCTTAGGTGTGTCTTTTAATCTGTTGAATGGTTTTTCAACAGGTTAAAATGTCTCTTTTAGTTTGTTGAATGGTTTTTCAACAGGTTAAAAGGTTGGTTGTAGTAGTCTTAAATTGCAACAAATTCAATCAGTTGATTTAGTTTTTAATCGACTAATTTCACTTAAGTCAAGTGAAATCAACCGATTGATTTGGAAATCAACCTGTTGAATTTCGTAACAGTTTGACTTTAAAAGTTGTGATTTTTGAAAGAGAGGTCTGTTGATCAGTTTTGAACGTGAAATTGCTCTGGAAACTCGTGGAAACTCTCTCCTTCGTGATCATACAATATGTAGCAATTGAAGATTGATCTTGGATTAATTCTTGGAGCTTTTCGCTTGGTATGAAGCTTGGAGAAAGTGGTTTGTGGTAGGTTGGGTTGTGCTACCACTGAGGTTTGATCTTTCTCAAGCTTTGTGTGTGTGCCTGGTGGTTTTTCAGGTCTGTAAGAGGGTTCTTGTTGTGCTGGTGCGATTCTTGTGTGATTCAAGAGTCTTTTGTGTGGTTTTTGCATATTTTGGAAGTGTAAGGGTGAATACTTTGTAAATATTTTGAAATAGTCCAAAGTCAAGATCAGGTTGCCTTGACAAACTGGATGTAGCTCAAGTTTGAGTGAACTAGTATAAAAATCTCGTGGTGTCCTCTCTTCTGTAACCTTTCTCTCTTGCATATTCATTTTAAAGTTTCAAGAACTTGTGTTTTAATAATCTTTTTCATGTTCTTGCATGCTTTCATGACATCTACAGTATTGAGCATGTTTGTATAATCATTTAGAACTAGTCTTGATCATTCTTGTGCATTGTTCATGGTTTTAAAACTCAAATTTGCATTTCTGCATTTTTTCCCAGTATTTTAGTTGACTGTTTTCCTGTTTTAATCGATTGATTATACCAGAACATAATATGTTTAGTAAAATCAATCTGTTAACTTTGTTTTTGATCGACTGAAAGTATGCTGTCCAACACCTTTTGCATCCTAACTTGGTGATCTAATTGATTCAATTAAAGGTGGTTTTTAACTTGCAAAGATAGCCTAATTTTTTAACTAGCCAATTCAACTTCCCCCTTCTTGGCATTTCAACCATTTCAAAACTAACATAAAAAACTTCTCAAATATTATGAATATAATGACAAAACAATATACTACAATGTAACTACAAAACTTAAACAACATGTAAACATATTATAATATCCCATCCCGTAATAATAATAGTTTTCAAAATACAAAATTTTATCAATATCTAAAACTTGGTGTGGAACACAAACTTTATTATTTCATATTTAGCATATTATTATTGTGTAACGAAAATATCCCTAAATCATTGGAATTTAATTATACTCTTAGATAATATGAATATCATTATATCCCTAAATAATAATAATCTTTATTATATATCTGAAAAATATCAGTCTTGTTATATCCCTTAATAATATGGATATTATTATGTGTTTGAATGATAGGAATTTGATTAATATAGATGTCACCACAAAGTCATAATAAAGGTAAAACAACAACGTACCTATTTGATTTATTTGACTGACATATATTTAAAATAAAATACACCTATTTTAAAAATCTAGAATCATCCAAATGCAAAATGGTGCAAGAATAAAAAGTTAAATAAAATACATATAGTTGATAATAAGAAATAAAGAAATAAAGACATATTTTTAATGAAAAACAAAATGATTCTTAAACAAAACAATTTCTTAATTAAAAATAGTTTAGTGATGTATGGTTCTTACCACAACTTAAAATAGAATCCCAACAAAATTCCAAACAAAATCCTAACAAATAATGACACAATAGCAAAGATTATAAAAAATTATACTAGTTTTTTGTTTTCAATATTCAACTCATACAAAAAAAAAAAACTTTACAACTAATCTTGAAACACCCTTTGCCTCTACCATCCAACCAAGTTTTAATTAAACCAAATGAAGCCTTGAATTCAATTAAAACATTAGACCCAAATCATTAGCTTATACAAAACTTAAGTGGTTTCAAATCCAAACAAATGTATGAATCATGGAACTTCTCAAGCAATTACATATATGAAATAATAGTTACAGATTACAAATTACATTTAATAATTAGACACACTAACTCCCAATTAAATCACTAAATTTAATTCAATACCTCTAGGAACATAAGACTCATTTCTCCCAAATCTAACATGCACATAGAAACTCTAGAATCCAATATCCCACTGGCTGACAAAATGCATCAATATTGAATGTCATGAATCAAACTTCAAGAAACAACTGTATAATTGACAACCCAATCACGAATCGAAACACCCACAATTTGGTCTCAACAACCCATGACAAAACCAATAGATTTAAATAACTAAAACATTCAACCTACCCTTATTCAAACAAACAGGAACATGAGCAATAGACTTAACCCAACCCACCAATCCATTGCATTAATCAGAAGCTAATAATAATAAGGGTTAAATATGTTTTGGTGCCTTAACTTTCAGTGAATTTTGGAATTAGTCCATTTGAAAATACGTGGATTTAGTCCTTTTAATTAAATTTTGTTAAGTTTATGTGACATTTGAAGCGCGTTTCATAATAATATTTGACTTAACATTAAAGCAAAATGTGTCAAACAATCCTGAAATGTGTACGAAACATCAAATAAAGCTAACAAAATTTGATTAAAAAGACTAAATCTACGTATTTCGAAAGATGAATGACTAAATTGGTCCAAAGTTTCGAAATGGACTAATTCCAAAACAACAGCTACAGAAAACATTAGCACATACAGAAAAATGAAATAAAATCACAAAACCTAAAAAATACCTTTTTGGGAAAAGTTACGACTAGTATTCGACCTTTTTCAACAAAGTCCTGTAACAACAACAAAAAGAGAAAAATCACAAGCAAAATGTAGAAGTAGAATCCACAAAGCTCTATACAAATGTAAATTCACACATATACTAACCAAAATAAACAATAAAAATTACAACCATAATCAAATAGAGCTATCGAAAAAAAAAACGTACCATTTTACTAAGAGGAAACATTGTCTCTAATTCCGATTAAGAAAATCGTTGAACAAAAATACAAACACCAACTAATAATATAAAATAAAAAGGTTTTTTAGAGAAGCCAACTTAATAAACGATTTTCTGTAGCCAAAAGCTCCCTCCTTTCGTGCCTTGAGTCATGCCCTCATGCTCTTATCTCTTCCCACACCTCAAATCCTCAATATTTTCCATAAACTTCAAAAAATAATTAGGCTTTTATTGTGATTCATCAGCAAAAAAAATTGTTGGATCCAAAAACTTCGAAAATGGAAAAAATAATGGTACGCACCAACTTGATAGTCAACAATTTTCTTGGCATCGATTAGGGCATCATAGTAGTTTTGAAGGGAATCAAATCCATGATAAACCCCTACACCATCAAAGAAGAAGTACACAAGTTTAGTAAAAAACAAAAAAAACACAACATTTGACAAAAGCATACAACATAAGAATGAAAATTATTGATGAAGGCCGAAGAGAAAATAAACATAGATGAAGGATTATGCTCTTAGGGTTTTAGAAAGATAGAGAAAGGAGAAAAGAGCATTCACATGGGAAGGCTTTTTTGGATTTCAAATACAAAACCATTTGAAAGAGAGCCCAGGAAGGTTCTGAGATAAATTTCTCGCGCCTGGTGATTATGGTGCATAGACCAATTTGCCAATAAAGATGTCGATCTCTAGAAAAAAAGCAGGAATAGATCGAAAACACAACAATGATAAAATGACAAAGAAAACCACATTTTAGGACAACTGTCACGATTTTAAATATAGATAATTGGGTAATATCCCTAATAGTTTATTTTTTTAGTTTTTAAGTAGACAATTTGGTCTTTCTTAAATTTGACACCAAATTAGTAATTAAGTTTAATTATATCTTATATATACCTATTATTTTTTTTAAATTATATATAAAATCACTCCATCTAAATATTCAAATATATATTTTAAAAAAATCTCTATATTTTAAAAATAATATAAATGTGAAAATAAGGTGACACTTGTTACATTAAATATATTTGTCACATTAAACATTTGAAAATTATAAATATCACTTAATATTTACATTTTTAATATTTTAAAACGACTGTAAGTTCAAATAAGAATTTTTTTATGTAAAAAAATGTAAAAAACAAAATTAAATATTTAAGTGGAATAATTTAATACATAATATTATAAAAATATTTTAATATATTTATATAAGTTATAATTAAATTTAATTATTAAAAATATATTAATATTTTTATATAAATTATAATTAAATTTAATTATAAATTTGATTTTAAATCAGAGATTAAAGAAATCAAATTGTTTTATTTTAAAAAAAATTAAATTGAATCAAAATTATATACAAGGAGATCAAATTAGAAATAAACATTGTTATGTCACATTAACATGACACGACATACTATACCAACAAAACGTTAATTAGAATCTACCAGAAAAAATAAATTGAATATTTTTAAAAAATTAAATGATTAAAATTGAAAAAATAAAAAATTAGAAATTTTTTTAAAATTCGAATAATTTTGTTTTTCAGTAGCAAATGTGAAAGTGAATATGCGAATTAGGAGGGTATGCTATTATAATTCTTTAATAATTAAATTAACATTAGAAAATAATCAAAATCTTCCATTTGTTCCAGCAACATTTTCAAACACCCCTCCTCCCTCTTATTCCACCAAACCCTAGAACAAACAAACCACAGTGATCCCCTCGCTCTCGATTCCCATGCAAATTCTCCCAAACTAGCCTCAGAGCCATGGTCGGAAAAACCATGTCCATGGCGGCAACTTCGCGCGAAAAGCTCGCAAGTCTCCTGAACGCAGCCAAGTTGGCCAGTGACATCCCATCCAAGCTCGAATCCCTGCGCCAACTGCGCCATGAACTTCCACCCGAAGACCCCGTCCTCCTCACTGAGTTCCTCCCCTCACTCTTCTTCTTCCACTCAGATCCCTTTGGCCCTGTTCGCAAATTTGTCACCGAGTACACCTTTTCCCTTTATCTTTTCGCCGTTCTCCGTCTGTGGTTGGATGAGCTTTCGCTAAATTGATTTCCAATTTTGGTTTAAAATTTGTTTTTTAGATGAAATTATGCTTTTATCTTAATGCCAAGTTTGCTGCAAAGCATAGACTAAAATTTTCAATCTCATGTAAATGCTACTTGTCGCCATTTCGTCGAACCGAGGTTTCCAGATAAAATTAATTTTATCTATAACAATAACCAGACTTGTTTTGTTAAATTGGGTCTGACTGCAGACGCCAAAATCAGTTTTATTATTTTGACCTTGAAACCAAACACACTTTGTAATTTTTTTTTTTTTTTTTTTGCGTTGGCGCCTGGAATTGAAGTTTGAACTGAACCCTTTTTTTTCTCTATCTGGTTTCAGGATGCTTGGTGAGATTGGATTGAAGAATACCGAGTTTTTGTCTGACATTGTGCCTGTCCTAATTGAGGTACTGAATGACGACACACCGGCTGTGGTTCGGCAAGCTCTTCTGTGTGGAATTGAGTTATTTCGTGGCACACTTGAGAAAATTGTGGTTCAGGTGCGAGCTCTGTTTTGAGAGGGGGATGAATTTACAATTTTGCAAAGAAATTGGTGATGAGTGTGGTTGGTGGTTGTTCACTTATCTTTATTTTTGGCTTTGTGTTGGTGTGATTGCTCTGGATTTGGATTGTGTGAATTTGTTTTGAAATTTGTGCAACTGAATAGGAATTTGAGTATTTAGTTTTATTTTTCTTTTCAACATGTTGGGATAGATGTTAGGTTGATTTCATTAATGGATAATGTTATACCTTCTGGAACGGAATCATGGTTTTAAAAGGACCACAATTGAGATATTGGTCACAACTGTGACCATGTTTTCCTGTAATTTCCCACAGTGTCAAGGTTTGCAATGAAACTGCAACTGTGACTGCAGTTGTATTTTCTGTAAAGTAACAGAAACCTTGGTTAGTGAATTTGATGTTTATTTGTTTCAAGAAGAGGAAAAGTGAGGGAAGGTGACATTATTAGTTAATACCCATATCTGGTTCTATGCTTCAAAGTTTTTAAGCATTTGTCTTCTATCAATGAAAGCATTATAACTAGGAGTCTAGAACATCTTGTATAAAGTTATAAAGCATGTATGCTATTCATAATTTCATGGCCTCTACAAAAACAGAAATCAGAAGACGAATAAGAAAATGCTGGCAAATGTTTAGTAGTTATACTTTAAAAAACTTAATATCTGACAGTAGTTATCTTTCGTATTTTAATGTTCACATGGTACTCATTTGAAGATATGAGCATTCCCATTCTGGTTTTATTTTGTTTTAGGGTCTTTACTCTAGTGATTTAGATGGTGCACTCGAATCTGCATGGGAATGGATGCTTAAATTCAAAGAAAAAGTATACTCAATAGCTTTTCAAGTAAGTAATTGCTCTCATTGAAAGTCTGAAGTTTCCTGTTTTGGTTTATGGTCTGATGGTTGTCGTTCGTAACATGTTTGAAAGCATGGAAGTGGTGGTGCTAAGCTCCTGGCACTGAAATTTGTTGAGGCAGTTGTTCGTCTTTACACTCCTGATCCTAGTGGTTCCTCAGAGCCTACTTCTCATCAAGGTATTACATTTTGAGTCTGGTTGGAAAAAATGGTACTGCCAAAATTTTTGTTTTTATAATCGTTCAATTATGTGCTTTTATGACTTTTCACTCTTTTGTAGGAAAGCCTGTAGAATTTAATATATCATGGCTGAGGCGTGGTCATCCAGTACTTAATATTGGAGATTTGAAAATTGAAGCTAGCCATAGTGTGGGTCTCTTGCTTGATCAACTCAGATTTTCAAATGTGAAGTCCCTTAGTAACTCAGTTATCATTGTGCTGATTAAAAGGTATTTGATATTTTTCTTTACACCCTTTGGTTTTCTGTCCAATGTGACTGACTCACTTCTTTTAATGTAATATATAATCATCTTAACTGAATGGTTTTTGTTTGGAAGAGAACTGATCCAGATTTTGAAAATCTAAGGATTTTCTAAGACTGGAAATTCATTTTTTTATTACCTACAATTACTACTTACTTTTAACACTGTAAATTCATTGATCTGATTGGCGCTTAATTAATATTGACTTCGTTATTGGTCTATACCAGTCTTTCAGCTATTGCAAATGAAAGGCCTGCATTCTATGGCCGCATCTTGCCAGTTTTGCTTAGTTTGCAACCTTCCAGCACTGTTGTTAATGGGTTCTGTGTATCAGCTGCACATCTTGCTTTGAAGAATGCCTTTCTTACTTGCTCGAAATGTACACATCCAAGTGCTGCTCCGGTAATTCTATTGGATGAAATGTGTTTAACTTATATTGTTTACTTGTTGTGTAAAGTTTAATTTTATTATTTAATTTGCTTTGGGTTCATGTCAATGTTTATAAATTTCTAGGTAGCATGTTACAAGGTATACTTTTATATTCCTATTCCTATAAGGTACAAATCCTTTATGATAAGGAATATCTAGATTATATATGTATTATTGTTTTCACTTATTTCTGTATAATATCTTTATTAATAAAGGATTTCAATTTTCTATTTATTGTGTTGATTTTCTTTGTCAATATAAATAAAGCATCCATGTTGTCTCAGAAACACATGGTTTTAGATCAATGTCTCTCTCTTTCCTATAATTCAACATGTTATCCTGGACTGTTTCAAAAGCATGTTGTCTAGGTAGACCCATTGTCTCCGAAAGTTATTCTTTTGGTTAACCTTTCTTTTAGGTTAATGTGCACAGTTTCAGTGTTGTCTTTCAGAAGTTTTCTAGAGTCATCCATTTGCTTTGGTGAACGTAGGGTTTGGATACTATTGAACTAGTCTATCCAAACTATACACATGCCGACATGAACGACCCCATCCACATACCTTCACACATGTCGTCTCTCTTGCTCCACAACTCCAATCGTTGCATACAATGATGCCTAATGGTTGACCAACCTACTCCCAGGATGCCTCCTTCATATGACCCTACCATTGTGGTGGTTGCTCCATCGAGTTTGTTTGGTGGCTCAATCTATTTTCTCTCTTGAATTACTTTATTATTATTTTTTTTTATTTTCCAAGAAAAATCTTCTAGCAACGAATCAACATCCACAGCAAATTCTCCATCCTTTTCTAACCACATTGTTGGCATTGAGAAGATGGATGAGTCAAATTTTTCAACTTTGGCACATTCTTCATTTGTAGGGAAATTATTGCCTTTGTATAAAAAAATAATAGTTCTAGATGCTTTCACATAGGTAATTCTAAAAGTTGTCAAAAATGTGATGAACATACCGTTGATAATGCATTGGATAAACCATTGATAAGTGTAGGAAGCTGCACAAGAACCCTCTCTGTTCACCCTATATTGCCTTGACATCTATTGTTGAGTCACCTGTTGCTTTTACACTAACAACTGATTTGGCTCACACAACATATGAAGATTTCATCGAATGTTGTGAGAGTTGCCAAGTTATTAGCAAGACTATCTCAGTGGGGCATATTGATAATTTATCTCATTCCCTTACTTGAGATTGAGACTGAAAAATATATGAGTAGTGGGCTTATGGGACTACTCTCACTTTCTTCTATTTATAATGAAAAACTTATACAAAGTACATAGAAGACTAAGAGATTGCACTAGGACCCTAGGTGCAGAATTAGATACAACAATAGAGGTTTCCCACACTCTAGACCCTATACATAGGGTTAATGATACTGAATAGAAGTAATAATTCTAACACACCCCCTTAAGCTGAAGCTTACAAATTGTATGAATCAAGCTTGGAACGAATGAACTCAATCCGAGGTCTTCTTAATGACTTGGTCAACACATCTGCAAGTTGGTTATTTGGCCCAACGAACTCGGTACAAATTTCCTTGGTCATCAATTTTTCTCGAACAAAGTGGTAGTCAATTTCTGTGTTTAGTTTTCTCATGAAACATTGGATTTGATGCAATGTGGAGAGCAGCCTGGTTGTCACAGTACATCTTCATGGTCAGAATTTTACAGAAATTAAGCTCTCGAAGAAATTGTTTTACCCATACAAGTTTACAAGTGAGAGATGCCATTGCCCGATATTCAGCTTCCGTGGTTTGATCTGGCCACTACATTTTGCTTCTTACTTTTCCAAGAGATAACATTTCCTCCAAGGAAGACACAATATCCCGTAGTAGAGCATCTTTCAATAGGGGAGCGTGGCCAATCAACATCACAGTACCCGGAGATTTGAACATTTCCTTTATCTTCATGTAGCAAACCTTGTCTTGGAGCCTTCTTGAGGTACCCTAAAATACGAATGATGGCATTCCAATGTCCAAGACATGGAGCCTGCATAAACTAACTAACAAATCCAACTACAAAAGATAGACCAGGCCTCGTAATAGTGAGATAAATTAGCTTTCCAACAAGCCTCCTATATCTCTCTGGATCGGAGAATAATTCGCCTTCTTCTGATGTTAACTTCTGATTTGGGTCCATATGACTGTCTATTGGTCTGTAGTTAATCATGCCTGTTTCTTGTAATATATCAAGAGCATACTTCCTTTGAGAGATTACAAATCCATTTTTTGACTGAGCTACTTCAATGCCCAAGAAGTATTTGAGGTTTCCGAGATCCTTGGTTTGAAAATGTCTACACAAGTGCTTCTTCAGTTGAGATAATCCAACAATATCATTTTCTGTAATGACAATATCATCAACATATACTATTAGGTAGACACATTTCCCGGGAGAGGTATGTGAGTAATAGACTGAGTGATCTGCGTCACTGCGTCTTAACCCAAATTTTTGAACAAGGGAGCTGAATTTTCCAAACCAAGCTCGTGGTGATTGTTTGAGGCCATATAAAGAGCTATGCAATTTTCATACCATACTAGACTCCCCCTGAGCAACAAACCCAGGAGGTTGCTCCATGTAAACTTCCTCCTCAAGATCACCATGATGGAAGGCATTTTTGATATCCAATTGATGAAGCGACCAATGATGAATTGCTGCCATTGCAAAGAAGAGGCGAATAATAGTCATTTTGGCCACGGGAGAGAAAGTGTCACAATAATCAAGGCCATAAACCTGAGTGTACCCTTTTGCAACTAATTGGGCTTTGAGCCGATCAACATGACCATCAGAGCCAACTTTAACTGCTTACACCCATCCACAACCAACAACCTTCATGCCTGATGGGAGGGGCACGAGCTCCCAAGTATGACTACTTTCAAGAGCCTATATCTCTGCAATCATGGCTTGTCGCCATCCAGGATGATCAAGTGCTCATTCACATTTTTGGGAATAACAATAGAAGACAATGAGGATAAAAGAGAACAATAGGAAGGTGATAATCTGTGATAGCTAAGAAAATTATAAATGGGATGTGGATTTCTCACCTTTTTAAAGTCATGAATAGCCCAAGAAAACACATTTGAGAGCGCGAGCAAAAAGCTTGTCTAACCTTGGAGACATGTCATGAACAAAACATACAGAACCAAAAACTCTAGGAGAAATGTGAACGAGAGGATTATCTGGAAACAAAATGGAGAAAGGGACCTGATGATTGAGAGAGGAAGATGGCATCCAATTAATGAGAAAACATGCAGTTAAGATGGTATCTCCCCAGTGATGGACAAGAACATTGACACTATGCAAAAGGGTACGAGCAGTTTCAACCAAGTGTCTATTTTTTCTTTCTGGTATACCATTTTGTTGTGGCTTATGAGGACAAGTAGACTGATGCAGGATATCATGGGAACTCAAAACGTTAGAAAAAAAAGATGAAAAGTACTCTTTGGCATTGTCACTTAAGATTTTGATTACTTGACCGAATTAATTCTTGATTTCATTCAAACAGGATGTGAAGATGGATAACAATTCAGCTTTCATAAGATAAACCCAAGTACATCTCGAATATTCATCAATGAATGTAACAAAATGCCTAAAGCCAAAAGATGAGACACAGGTAGGTCCCCAAATATCGGAATGGATGACAGAAAAACTAGAAGTACAATTTGATTGAGACCTTTTAGGAAAGGTAGATCTAACATGTTTTCCTAGTTTACATGACTCACATTCTAAGGTCTGGAGACCACTAAGATCATGAAACATTTTCTTTAATTTGGACAGATGAGGGTGGCCAAGTCGATCATGTAACATTTTAGGATTGAGAGCTGCAACACATGACACTTGTGGACGAGATCCAAAATTGTATAATCCGCCCGCTTCATATCCTTCTCTAATTTGTCTCCCTGAACCACGCTCATGTATAAGAAAAAATTTGTTATCGTAGGTTACAGAACAATTCAATGTTTTGGTTAACTGACTTAAGGAAATTAAATTGAAGGGACAATTAGGGACAAAAAGGACAGATTATAGGTTTAAGGAGCGAGACAGGATGGCTTGACCGATTCCCTTTGAGGAAGTTTTAGAACCATTCGCAAGGGTTATAAAATGAGATTTTTCTTGAAATGAAATGGTTGAGAACAAGGAGGTATTACTAGAAATGTGGTCAGAAGCACCATAATCAATTACCATTGAATTGCGACCTTCCATGGATTGAGAGATACAAGTACTTGATGTACTTTGAGCTTGAGATGACTGTGCCAAGCTGTTGGACTTGAGTCGTAGGTACTCTTGATACTCGTCCTCAATGAACTTGGAGTCAATAGTATCTGCCTGGGAGACATTGGCTGTTTTGGTAGGAAAACTATGTAAAGTGTAACAGTTTTCTTGGGTATGACCCATCCTTTTACAGTACGTGCACTAAGGACTCCCGAAACAGTAAGAGTTTTCGAAGTTTGAGGAGTTGGAACACATATCATGCGGGTGATCAAAGTGTCCATTGAAGGAACCTCATGAGAGGTCAAAAGTTGATCTTTGATATGATTAAAGTCTGGATGTATAGCGCAGAGGATCATCACCTTATAATACTTGTCAAGCTTTTTCTTTATTTCATCTAGAGAGTCGACTTCCAAGAACACTCACAGTTCTTCCGCAACAGATTGAGCTTCATTCATGAACGAGATCATATCATGGTTAGTAATTTTTAGAGATGCCAACTTGTTCGCCGAATCATAGAGACGCTGGATATCATTTGCATAGATATTCTGAGCCCTATTCCAAAACAAGTGGCATGTTTTGAAGGCTCGGAGGGACATTAAAAGTCGTGGTTCCACCGACTGCCATAATAGAGCACATAGTTGGATATCTGCCTATTTCCACTATTCAGCTTTTTCAGTAGGGACGTGGCTGCCATCCTTCTTGAGGTGGTCGTGGTGTCCTTGACTGAGAAACCGCATTTCCACTTTTTCATAATTGTAGTCTTTCTCATTATCACATTATCATATGCATACATTTGAACAATTATAATACAATAAAACTAGGATTAATTAAAAAGATTTTATTACCCTCATAAATAATTGCTTGTATATTTTTGGACAAAAGACTATTCCTATATTTGTTAAGGATATGAGAACCATTGCTAAATGCAAGCAAGAAAGTTTGTTTAGGGACAATCGTGAAGTGAAGGAATAATGAAACAAGAAAATAGGAGAGGGTTGGCTTACTTAAATACATCATAATTAGAATTGTCAACTGTAGTTAAGAGTTGATTACATATTGTGAAGAGGACCAAAGATTAATCATATATGCGGCAAACTGAGGACATATGACTTATATGCTTTGGCTTTAGGATTATAATTATAGAAATAAGGTGCAAATCCATTATCACCAGGAATATCTAGACTTTTTACATAGGTCTAAATATAAGGACTAAATTACTAATTAAGCCTATGTATATGCTCTATTAAGGTTGTTTCTATATTCCCTTATCATTTCTTTATTATTTGAGGGTACCAAATCTCTTCTATTTGTTGTATTGGTTCCCTTTCTTTAATATAAATAAAGCATCTCTGTTGTCTCAAAAACAGTTTTCGTTCAATGTCTCTTAGTTTCCTACAATTCAACATTAGGAATACTATCATTGATAATGTTGTTTTTGTGTGTTTGGTTTAGCTGAGAACAACAAAATCTGTATCGAGTGATCCGTGTTGGGTGTATCAATGAGTTTTACATTGAATTGTTTGGTCTAGCTTGTTTTAGAGAAATAATCACTTGTTTTTTAGTAATGCTCATGAGCTGAAAGTATCAAACAGCTTCTTTGAATATTTTTATATTCATTGTTGTTAATGGTTTTACTGTAGCATTACTGCTGTAGTTGTGTGGTGGGCTTTTTACCAGCTGCCATAGGTAATTTGCAAAGGGATACCCACAATGATGAGCTACTTGTCACAATGATCTGTTTACATTTACCTTCCAACCATATTCTGCCACTGAGAGCACTAATTGACATTTTCGTTAAAATGAATAATTTGTGCATATGGTATTAAACAGTTGGCACTGTATTGGTATAGTGTTATTGCATTGCAGAAGTCCCAGATCTGCATTTGTGATTCCGTTCACAATCACAGCTGCTATCATTGTTGTGGTTTTGGCATTAACCTGTATCGTCTTGTCATCTCTTGAGTCTTGAGGCAATTGAACTTTAGTTGGTATTATGCCAATTTATATGTATTTTAGTTTAATGTGCAAACAACTTATTTTTTTTATAATACATAAATGATATATATATATATATATATATATATATATATATATATATTATATTATATTATATTATATTTGAACTATTAAAATATGTTTTTACGGACTAGTCTTCTAAAGTACTTCAAGTGTCACAACTTCAAAGGGTATGCATCCTCGGACTCCAAAGGTACTCGTCCTTGAACCCTAAAGGGGATGTGCCTACAGAAGATATTATGATGCCAAAGTTAGTTTGATGTGTCAGAGGGTAATAAATGCTAATGAATACATATTGAATGTACTTCGTAAAACATGCTCCTTATACTATTATTCATGGGCCTTACCTGGTTGGGCTTTGGCCCAAGACACTAATTACCTATAATTGGATTAATGTAATTAACCTTGGGTTTGATTTTTCTGAATAGTAAAGGTCCTGTCTCGGCTAGTTGGCGTGAGTTGGGTACATGTCGTCCTAGAGGGCCGACATGTGCTCGTTCAGGCCGTGTACTTTGTAAGGTCGAGGAGTGCCCTGGACTTATACAGTACAAAATAAAGAGAGAGAGGCATTGGCTGAATCCCTAATAGATCACATATGATTGTGCATTTATATATAGGAAAATACAAAGAGATTGTTCTATGTACACATCATGTGGTTTTCTCTATTCCACATGATGCTATTGCTGGATGTTGTTGGCTTTTTCCATTTTGTGCAATTGATTACATTGGTGTATATATTAAGTCATTTGGTCTGATATGGTGTTATTGTGGAAAACTGATTGTTGTATTTTGGTAGTGGAGAGATCGTTTGGCAGGGGCCTTGAAGGAAATACAGTCAGAAGGAAAGGCAGATCGGGTGTTCCACCTAATCTCATCTAGCAATGGAAGCATTGAGAGAGAGAAGGATGATCAACCTGTTATCAAGGTAAGCACAATCTCTTACTGATAAGTTTATTTTTTTATCATTATTAATTATTCTTTTGTTTATTACATATTTGATCTCTGAACATGTAAGTATGGAGGTTGTGTCTTGGCTGGATCGAATATTAGCTGTATCCGTATGTATAGATTGACAACTGAATTGATAGTTTCAATTCCCTCTTCTTTTTTTTTTTTTTACAGAAGACATAGATGGTACTTTTTAGAAATTTTAGTTTTAGAGAATGGGTTTCGTTCCATCATTTTTGCTTCTTTAGAAAAGTAAGATGACATTAATTATTTATTTCCAACTCTATTAGACTTCTGGTATCTCGAAATTATTGGAATGAAAAGAAAGGAATTAATGGAGTGTAAACTTTATATAAAAAATAAGACTGTCCTGCTGCACACTGTATGTTTGGTGACAAATTTTCCTGTCCAATGGCACTTCTGTAAAATTCAATTGAAACATTGTCATTTGGGATTGGAGGCTATTTTTGTTTTTTCCAATGCATTTACAGAGGTTGTGTCTAGTATTGAGAGTCTTAGAAAATGGACTTTAAGTTTAACACAATCTCACAAAATTGACTTGCAAGGTCAGGTTTGGACTTATTTATATACTTATAATGACATTGAGAAGTTTTTATTTTTTTTTCTCTTTATCTATCCTTCAGTTTGACTTACAGTTAGTACATTTTGAATTCTAATCTGATATTAGAGTCTATCCTAGTTGGGGCTCCCACTGCAAATGTCTAGTCTTGCATATTCACTTGCGAATGTCCATTTCTGTGCATGAGAGGTGTTCCTAGATTCCATGTTGGCTGGGAATATGGCAGAAGTATTTGTTATAATGACTTGGCCAATCTTTCTTACTTGAGTTTGCGTTGGGGGTTATGTTCTGTCTATTCTCAGTGTTATACTTCCACTTCCAATAGTATGTAATTAAATTCAATGCTGTTATATTCCATAAGTTGAAGCTATTTTATCGCCGCCTTAATTTAATCTTTGCTTTTACCATAAATGGGAAATATTTTGAAATAGGAGCAAATGTTAAAATTCCAAATAAACAGTTGGCATTGTGGTTGCAATAACAGAAATGGTTGTGGTTATGCATGGATTATTGCAGATAAAAAGAAATATTTTAAATAGCATTTAATAATAGCAGGACATCACGGTATTCCTTACCATTTTTTATTTCAGGAAGAGGAACCTGCAATAAATTCTGATGATTCAGTACACAGTAATTTGGCAAGAAAACGATCTGGATCACAAATTGAAGGTGATTTAGCTGAAGATGTTCCTGGAAAACGTGTCAGGGCAACAATTGATGCTTTGGAAGAACCTAAGAAAGAGTTGGATGAACGTACCATTTCCAACTCTCAGGATGAGACTCCTTCAAATGTACCAGCATCTTCAAAAGGAGATATGGATAATGGGCCCGTACGGCAGCTTGTTGCCACATTTGGTGCTTTGATTGCTCAAGGTGAAAAAGCTGTTGGGCATCTTGAGATTCTCATCTCAAGTATTTCTGCCGACTTGCTAGCTGAGGTGGTGATGGCAAATATGCAAAACTTACCTCCAAAATTCCCTAATACTGAAGGAAATGAACAGCTGCAAGACATTAATATGATTGGTTCTGATGACAAGGCTAAATATCCACCATCATTTGTAGCCGCTGTTATGTCACTTTCTAGTACTTTTCCACCAATAGCTTCCCTTCTTGATGCACAACAATCAGTTTCAAATGAGATTGAGGTATAATAATTAATTAATTATCTGACATTTTTTTAGGCCTTACCTTTTATTTTTACATTTTCTTATCTTTCCCTTTTATTATACATTTGGTCTGTCTATTTTTTAGCATATTTCTGAGAATTGTATTTTGAGTAAGACTTTGATATACGTATTACAGAAGTCACAAGGGGAGGAAGAAATTTCTGCAACTGCTGTCAATAGTGGTGCTGTTCACTCTGGCATGAATCTTGTATCTGAAAATGTACCATCTCCTACTGATTTTCCAACTTCTGATGCTAGTATACCTGGAGTGGAGAATGGCTGTACAACTATGCCTCCTGACATCCATGATGTTGGAAACTCAGAGAGCGGAATTCCTGGCCTGGATTCTTTTGGTCGGAGTGATGCCTTATCACAAAGTTTTGATCCTTCTTTATTGGCTTCCACTGAAGTGGGCCTAGAAGATGGCAGCCAAGAGCAAGATACAAGTTTGGATCTGAGGTCACCCCTGAACTTAGCTCCATCAGTATCAACAGATAGATCTGAGGAGCTGAGCCCAAAAGCGGCTGTTAGAGATGTCAATAGCATGGTGTCGTCAACAGCTACTTCAGTTGTGTTGCCTTCCCGTTTAATCTTGCCAAAGATGATTGCTCCTGTTGTTGAACTTGAAGATGAACAAAAGGATCATTTGCAAAAATCATGTTTTATGCGTATTATTGATGCATATAAGCAAATAGCTGCAGCTGGAGGTTCCAAAGTCCGTTTTTCAATCCTTGCTTATTTAGGAGTTGAGGTGAAAATCCTATCTAGAAATTTTCTAATTTTATATTTCAGTTGTAAAATGACAAATATTTAGGTGCTCTCTGTTGGAACTTTATTTTTTTTAAACTGAATTTTGGTCCTTAGAAGCATGGAAGATCCAACTCGATTTATTCTTCTTTTGTATTGTATAACTGTTGCCTATTGATAAAATTTACGATGACTTTAATGTGTATCCCTTTTGGTTGGTGAGTAACCAATAAATATGCACTTAATAGCCTGAGGATCAAGTTTCCCCCTATGATTATAATGAACATGAGCAAAGGATACACTGCCAAAAACTGGACGTACAAGAAGATTTGTTGTTCCAAGGTCTAGGAAGAAATTGGAAAATAGTTGAATGAGACCATTATTGTTTAGTGTTATGGAGAGTAGAAGCTTGACCAAATAGGTAGCAGTAAGGACAATTTCTCCCCAATACTGTTTTGGGCCACTTTTATAGAGAAAAGAGACTCAAGTTGCATTTATGAGGTGCCAAAATTTTCATTCTGCCACTCCATTTTGTTGTGGGTTGTTTGCTCAAGAATATTCATGAATTACCTCTTGTTCATTGAAGGAGAATAATGTTTGGTTGAAATAATCTTTGGCACTATCTAAATGAACTCTTTTAATGACTGACCCAAACTGATTTTTAATCGTTTGGATGAAGCTTTTGAAAACTTGGCCCACTTCACTCTTTTGTTTCGAGAGAAATATTGATGGTCCTTGAGTGCAATCGTCAAACCAACGAGTCCCAAATAAGTTTGAAATTCTAGAGGGTCCCCACACATCACTCTTAGTGCTATGCATCCTGTTAACATCTTCTAGGAGGTAAAGTCCATGGGCTTCCTTAGCAAGTCCAATCAGCTTCCTCGTTCCCTGATCCTGAAATTGGCAAGTTATAGGATTAAAAAACACCAAACAGTGTAAATCGATTGTAAGCTTGTGAACAAAGATCAAATTGGCAGACAAGTTGTGCACATGCAAAACTTCCTTCAGAATTGGATTCTGGTTTATCATTTTACCTGTCTTACAGTTCTTATTTTCAAGAAATTAGGATCTAAAGTTCATCAGTAGTTTAATACATTGTTATTGTTCATTGGACATTTGATTTTCTGATGTTGCTAACAATCACCATCCTTTTTTTTTTCTATTCTTAAATGCTTCAACTTATGTAATTCAGACGTCCTTAAGATCTCAATATCAATTCTTTCTTCTAACGGTTTATGGGTGTATATTTTCTTCCACCAACTTTGTAATTGATACCATGCACTCTTTTTTCTATGCAGTTTCCCTTGGAATTAGACCCATGGCAACTATTACAGAAGCATATTTTGATTGATTACACTAGTCATGAGGTGAGCTCTTGTCTCAAATGTTATTGCTTCTCTATCAACTTTTTTACTTTTTAGCTTTGACGCAGCTCCTTGTCGGTGGCTAATAATTATAAGATATGAAGTGTAATATTACATGTTATCTTCCTTCCTTTTTCCCACATGTTCCATCAATTTCATGTTTACAGACATCCTAAAGTGTCTATAATTTTTTTTTCTTTCCGATAAAGAGTAGACTTGTATTTGCATAAAATCAATTATGAACTGGTTTTGAAAGTGTTGGCCTTAGCTCAATTGCATTTTGAAAAGCTGAACTTGTAGAGCTTTCATTAGAGATATGTTATCCAAATCAGTTCAATTTTGTCATACGTGTTTCATCAAAGAAGAAATGTCTGGCGTGCTGGATGTGGAGAATATAAGGGTTAAAGAAACGTGTTTAGTCGTATTAGATTTAGAATTGATCTTTGTTAAGAGAAAGAAACGAAGTTTGAGATAAGAGACAAAGGGCGTATTTTCTGAATATGCTTGAGTTGGGTTTCCACCCAGCATATCGATCTATTAATAATCAGAAGGGTTACATAGGTACTACAACTCTTTTCAACTATCACAACTTCCTAAAGTACATTGGACCTAGTTAAATACTCAGAAACAAATAACAAACATAAATTACTCCACTTTTAACACTCCTCCTCAGGCTAGAGAATAATTGTTTTCCATTCCTTGCTTGCATATTAATCAAAAACTGGGCTGCTTATTAGAAAAGAATATGGAAGAGAAAGGTAAACATAAACTAACATCCAGTTGAATAACTGAATGATTTTACATCTCTCTAATCCTTTAGAAAGAATATCTGCATGTTGACCTTGTGGAGGAATGTACATGTGGAGTACAAATCAAACCACTGTCCAACTTTTCCTTGAAAAAATGTCTGTCCACTTCATTGTGTTTTGTTGAATCGTGCTGAACAACATTATGGGGTATTGTGATTTATTATCACAATAGAGCTTCGTTAGGTCCATTCCCAATTAATCTTCAAGTTTTGTAAGACCATTTTCAGCCAAAGCAAATTCACATATACCTTTTGTCATTGCACGAAATTCAGATTCAACACTAGATCATGCTATAACATTTTGCGTTCCAAGTTAGTTACCAAGTTTCTTCCAAGACAGGTACAATTTACAGAAGTAGATCTCCTCAGTTAATGTCCCTGCATTGTCAAAGTCAATGTAGGCTTCAAGTATCTGTATTCCCATTTCTTCTATATAAAATTCCTCTACCTGGTGTCACCTTAAGAGGTTGCAAAATTCTATAAGTGGCCTATGAACTGGCTTCTCTTGCACAGTGCATAAATTGGCCGATCAAACCAACAACAGATGTAATATCTTGCCTTGCATGAGATGAGACATAAATTGATTTCCCAACTAAGCTTAGAATACTTGTAGATTTACACCATCTTGTAGATTTACAAGTTGTCATATCCGCATCATTAAGCAAATCTGTGACACCTTTCTTGGAGCTCCCAAAAAATATTTCAGCCTCTTGAGAGTTTTTATCTCAAACTGGAATGCTAAATGTTGACTTAAGAGTTTTTGTTCCTTCCATTTATCACCATTGACAATGATATCATCCACATGCACTACAGTGCGGTCAGTGCACCTGTCTTTAAGTGTTTGAAAAATAAATTGTGATCTCGTTAGCTTTGTGTGTAAGTCCTGCTATACTTAATATAATTAGTTCCTTATGATTCAAGTATATTCACATTACACACTTTAATTATAATCTGTGAAATATGGTATAATAAAATATGATTGCTGACAAATACTGTTGTTTCTCAAAAAGCTAAATCATGTATGTGGAATGACTGTAAACATCTTGTTGTTGGACATGTATTATCTGATAGATTTGTTTATACAGTTAATGTGTCTAGCAGTTAGATGTCTAATATCTAAATAGACTTGATAGACACTGTTGACAATAATTACCTAATGTCTCAGGGACATGAGTTGACATTACGTGTCCTCTACAGATTATTTGGTGAGGCTGAAGAGGAGCCTGACTTCTTTTCTTCCACTACTGCAGCTTCTGTCTATGAAAAATTCCTCCTTACTGTGGTCTGTGGTTTTCTATCTTGATTCTTTTGTCTCCATTTACAAGGCATGAGTTGAGATTTTTGGTTCACTTCAAATGCAGGCAGAAGCACTTAAAGATTCCTTTCCACCTTCTGATAAATCATTGAGTAAATTGCTTGGTGAATCTCCTTATTTACCAAAATCAGTTCTTAAAATTTTAGAAAACATGTGTTCTCCCGGAAATGGGGATAGAGGTGAAAAGGAATTACAGTCACTGAATGCGGATAGAGTTACTCAAGGTCTAAGTGCTGTATGGAGTTTGATTCTTCTTAGGCCTCCGATCCGAAATACTTGCTTACAAATTGCTTTACAGGTTTGTCCATCCTACCTTTACTGTACAAACTTTCGTGTTATTTTACTTGTGGTTGTTGTTCATAATTAAACAATCTCTATTGATTTTCTTTCTTCATATGTTTAAAACTTTAAGAGGTGGCTTGATGACAATTGCCCATTCCATTTCTCCTTAAATTTTTATACATATGAAGAAAGAAAATCAATAGAGATTGAATTTTCATACCTTGTTTTCCCTTGTGGTTGTAATGTTTTTGGCCTTACATCTGATCTCTGAATTTTGAATTTTTTCTTTTCAAATGAAAGAGTGCAGTGCATCATATGGAAGAAGTGCGTATGAAGGCGATACGTCTGGTACGCACAGTATAAATTCCTGTTGAATCACTTAGTTGACTGTGAATCAGCATTTGTCAATTTAAGCTCTTCTTGCAGGTAGCAAATAAGCTTTATCCTTTGTCATCCATTTCTCAGCAAATAGAAGATTTTGCAAAGGAAATGCTTTTCTCAGTTACGAGTAGTGATGTTTCAGAATTAACAGATGCTGAAGGGTCCATTGCTGATTCACAAAAGGTATTAATGGATTTATATTTTTTTAGTGAGTCCTCTGGATGGCAAATTAATGTCATTTTTGTTGTTGAACTTGATATGATAGTTTGCATTTCTCTTTTCATTTTCAGGGACCTGATGTTGAAAAGGTTTCAAACGAACAATCATCATTGAGTGGCAGCACTAAAGATGTTTCGGATAATCGTCAATCATGCACATCTGAGAGTGTCTCACCAGATTCAGTTTCTGAGGCTCAGAGGTGCATGTCATTGTATTTTGCTTTGTGTACAAAGGTATTGTTTATTTTCCCTAGTATACATCCTTTGATGCTGTGTGGCTTATGTATTGTTATTCGATTGGAAGTAATACATTTGGATCTTCTACGATGGCAGAAACATTCTCTCTTTCGCCAAATATTTGTCATCTATAGAAGCACATCAAAGGCAGTGAAGCAGGTTCCGATTTTTAAAATTTGGGGTGTAGTGAATATTATCAACTATTGTTCTTTATGTAAGTTACACTATTTCTTGTATGCCACAGGCAGTACATCGACAAATCCCAATACTCGTACGCACTATGGGCTCATCTCTTGATCTCCTTGAAACTATTTCAGATCCTCCAAACGGAAGCGAGAATCTTCTAATGCAGGTTTACTGTTTAACCACGTATAATTTTTCATTGGTTTGAAATTTTTGATATATATTGAATATTGATAATTTTACATTGAAATGTCAGGTGTTGCATACACTTACAGATGGTACGGTCCCTTCTAAGGATTTAATAAGCACCGTGAAAAGGTTGCATGATTCAAAACTCAAGGTATTGTGAATTGTCGTCTTAGAAGTTTCACGTTCAAACTTAGGATTATGGTTAATAGTTGGTTGATTGTATACAGGACGCAGAAGTTCTTATTCCTGTATTACCATTCCTATCAAATGAAGAGGTACCCCTTATTATTCTTTCAATTGGATGTAAATTTCATTGTTGCTTTTTATAGTAATTATGATTTATCTATATCAAGAAGAATATTAAACTCTAGGTAAGAGAGAAACATTAAATTGAAACCGTGTGTTTTTTAAACATCAGAGGCGCCTTATTTATGTTGAGAAAAAGGAATCAATACAACAAATATAGGATATTTGATATGCTCTAATAACAAAAGTCATTAGAGTAAATAAAAGCATTCCTAATAGCATATATATAAATCTTGATATTCGTGATTATAGAAGATTAGGTTCTTATCTCTATATTGTAATACACTTTCTCATGTTGAAGCATGTAACTCGTATGGGCTTATGAGTACTACAAATGTAATCGATCCTTGGTGATCTAGTTAGCCAATTGTTCACTAGGATTGACAAGTTTAGTGGTGATCTAGACTCCAATTTTTCCTCAGAAGTGACATTCTACCTCAATATGTTTGGTCCTATGATTATAGGAAATTCGTAATGCTCTCTTGTTGTCAAGTGCAAGGTGCACTTGGGAGCTCTCTTCCAATTTGAGCTCGTTGAGGAGTTGCTTTTAGCCATATGAGCTCATAAGTAACTATTGCCATGTATTCTACTTCTGTACTTGATTTTTTGACACCACTTTTGTTGTTTTTTTTTTTTTTTTTTTTAATATTAAATTACCTCCAACAAGAACACAATCCCTCAAGTGTAGGGTTTATCATTTGGTGACCTGGCCAGTCAGCATTAGAATGCTCAACGATGAGTATTTTCATTATCTTCATTAATGAGGCACTTTTCAAAGGCATTCTTAATATACTTAGGATTCATACAACGACATACCAATTGTCTTGACGAGGAGAGTTTAAATATTGACTTACTATGCCATTGCTAAAGAGAAGTTAGGATGAGTCACAAAGAGGTAATTTAGTTTGCCAACTAACCTTTTGTATCTCCTAGGATTTGAATATGGTTCTAGTTTGCTAAGTGCAAATTTGACACTCGGATCCATTGGCATTTCCATAGGCTTAGATATCATCCCTGTTTCTTCTAGAATGTCAAAAGCATCTTTTCCCTGTGATATAACCAAACCATCCTTGGATTTTCTACTTCTATACCAAGAAAATATCTTAGGTGTCGAAGATCTTATATATGATACTTTTCAACAAGATATTGTTTGTCATATAGTGCCCTTCTTACTTCTGTTTGTGATAACAATGCGTACACATATACAGTGAGATAAATGCATCCTTGTAGAGAATCACAATGAAACAGAGAATAGTGTATCATTCCAAATTGCTAGATGATAGTACAAAAGTGCCCAAACCATGCAAAGGGTGATTGCTTGAGCAATAAATCCAAGAGATATAACCAAACCATCTTAGGATTATCCACTTCTATACCAAGAAAATTCCCAAGGTATCCAAGATCTTTGTATGAAATTTTTGAGCAAGATATTTAGTTGTATAATGCCCTCCTTGTCTCTGCCTATGATAACAATTTGTCCTCATATACAAAGAGATACATACATCCTTGGAGAGAATGATGTTTAAAAAGAGAATAATGTATCATTCCAAACTAGTGGATGATAGTATGAAATGCCAAAAACCATACCGGGACCTGCATAGATGATAGGCCAATTAAACGATTTCCCCTTGAGCAACAAATCCAGGAAGTTGCTCTATGCTAATGCACATAATAACGGTGATGGGGAGAGATACTAAAGACCATATGATTCACATCTGATGCCATTTATTCTCTTAACATCTAATCCTGCAAGGTACCATTATTTTGTGAGAATAATATCATAGGATGGGGTTAATTAAGTATCCTACTGTAAATTAAAAGGACTACGAAGGACATGAAGACAATGTCAACAATTAAAAGTCGAAGGGGTTTGGGTAGTACCAATGTCGCAAGCTTGTGTTTGTGAACCATTGACAATAATTACAAAGGGCAAATTAACAATAATAGTAGTAAAGGAGGAGAAAGCAATTACAAGATATGTGATCAATTGAACTAGAGCTAATGATCCAAGGACCAAGGGAGATTGAGAAAGACAAATCCACTTAAACAATGTTACTAGTGGATTGCTGAGTCTCAATATTTGATAAAGTTTTCAATTTTATTGTTGGAGATTGATCAATTAGTAGTGTAGGAGCAATGAGTGATTCAACAGTTGATGTCGGGGCAAAGTTCTGTGAACGAGGGAGTTTCCCATGCACCTTCTAATAAATATCAATTGAATGTCCATTGAGGTGGCAATTTTTTGCATTTTGAACAATTTTTAGATTTATCTATGTGGGAGTGTTCAAAATGATTACTTTGTCATGTGAAGACAATGTATGTGTCTCTGAGCTTACTTTTTTTGAAGAATACGAAGGAGTGTGTTGAGAATAAAGAAAATAGGGATTGAGATTAATCTCCTTTGTGTATAAACCACACATAGGGTAATCTATTTATAATAAAGAGAGGTACAAGTAAAAAGAGTAACTAAAAATAAAAAGATTAAATAGAAGATATTGTTTGATATTGTGGTTATCAATATCTAACAATATCTTAATAATATCAAACAATATCTAACACTCCCCCTCAAGCTGGAGCATACAAATCGTATGTGCCA
>Ga0214542_1004213_pt1 | contig 28723 bp, 30 predicted proteins | sample CNSS1metaG_FD_160096 | JGI IMG/M metagenome (GOLD analysis project Ga0214542, IMG submission 160096) | Root nodule microbial communities from cowpea collected in UCLA plant growth center, Los Angeles, California, USA - CNSS1 | ecosystem: Host-associated > Plants > Roots > Nodule | place: USA...
TAGCTGAAATCAAGGCAGCTCATTTTGAGGAGTCAATGAAATATGCACGAAGGAGTGTAAGTGATGCTGACATTCGCAAGTACCAGGCCTTTGCGCAGACATTGCAGCAGTCAAGAGGGTTTGGATCCGAGTTCAGGTTTTCAGATACCAGCACTGGTGGTGCTGGTGCTGGCGCTGCATCTGACCCTTTTGCAAGTGCTGGTGGGGCTGATGAAGATGATCTTTACAGTTAGATCAACCTGTGCTTTTGCTTGAGTTATGAGAAGTAATGCTTCTAATTTATGTACGCCTCCTTTTCTGTCTGAAGTCAGGCTTCCAGTGGATTTATTATTGTCTCCCCTTAAAAGGCACTAGTTCTTGTGGTGTAAGTCTCTTTGGAAGTGGATTTATTTGGACTTCAAAAAGAGATTTAAAGGACATTTTAAAGAGCTTAGGTTTATTTGAATTTATAGTAATTTAAGACTTGTAACTTATTTGAGCGATTTTCTTGCATTGTATCGTCTACAAAAATTTTCTAAAACTTATGGTGACCCGTACTGTCAAATCATAACAAATATTATATGTGAACAAGGGCTTATTGGATACGGAGGAATAATATGATATTTGATGTCACTCAATCAACTGGTCAAATAGGTAGTACATTATGTATATACATTATTTCAACGTGTCAAATTGCTGGTCTTATACATTTTTCGAATCCTTTGAGCTGATGGAAGAATTCAGAGAAAAAGAAATGGAAAATTTTAAACTTGATATATACTTTGATATTTTTGTTAAATCTAAACGTTTTTACTTCTGTTCCTCGATTTCTTTCCTCTTTCATTCTATTTATTTTTTCGTTTTATTTTGGTTTCCATTAATTTCTTTAATACAGATGTTTTAATGTGATTTTTTCCTTTTATATTGCAAAGTAAAATATGTGTTGTTTTTATGGAAAGTAAAATGTGTTATTTTTGTGTATACATAATTTACCTTCGTATTAATCAATTTAGAACGTTACAAGAGCTTGTAACCAAATTTTTCTTCGTAATTACTTAATCATTATAACTTATTGGTTTGACATATTTAAAAAACAGTTAAACTGGGTTTCTTTTATCATTTTCATGCTAGTTACGTTAGTTAACTTTCCCCACTACTGGTTAGAAATATATGGCAAAATCAGAATTAGAGAAGAGCAACTTCCTTCTCTTATTTCGTTATTTGAAGATATATTTATGGATTGTTTGTATTTCTTTTAGGAGACTATTAACATATATGCTAATAGACGATATCAAATGTGTGGTCGTCACGCTTTAATACCTTCCATCTTAAATTATATCTTATGTATGTACTACCTTCTACACACAAAAAAAAAAAAATTCTTTTTTTCTGGATGTGATATCTCGATATCAATCTTTTGTATTTTCTCAATCGCTCTCACGTTTTTTTTTTCTATCTCATATTTACTACGAAGTAATGATTCAACTTTGTTTTTTAGTATTTAAAAGTCGTTTGTTCCCAAAAAAAAATTGTCGTAAACAATTTATGGAAGTTACTCTTGAACTAATTTTTATATTAATTCATTCTAATATGAATTGCGTTTAATTTATCTCTACAAATTGTAAAAAGTTTCTCTCTTTGATAAATAATTACTATTAAATAAATAATTACAAGAAGTATTCTTTTATTACATATAATGAGTATATAAAACTATTAGCAATTATTCTCTATTTTTACATAAAATAAATAATAAGAATATTGTTTTATTAATTCATTTATATCCGTTTCAAGTATTATAAAATTGTTATTTCTTGTTAAGAGTTGTCTTGTATTAAACATTGATATTTTTACATTGAATGGTTAATTAGTATTACATGAGAAACCTTTTATTTATAATTTGTCTTGAACAAGGTTGTTATTGCTAGCTTGCGAATTTTTGTAGTGTGTTAAAGTTATAGCAAGAGTTGGTAGTCTTTCATTTTATAAGACTTTTGATCCATTTTACTTGTTCTGCAAAATATTATTTGTTTCAAACATCCTTTCTAAGTAATGACCACCGATTTAAGAATATAACACGTTACAGCCTTTAAAAGCGTACACAAGTTAACACGGTGATGGTTTCATGAGAGTTACAATATTTCAAAATTTAATTTCTGTTATTAGACATCCTTTTACATATTCTATTGTAATGTTGTATAAGTTTAAGGATCTAAAAGTTGCATGAAGTCTAATGACTTAAAATGTTTAAGCTTTTCATACGTATAGTCTTTGTAACTTTTCTTGATAATTATACTTGATAATTATATTAATGTTAGAACAAATGGCTCTAGAAGGATGGCGGGGTTCGGAGGGAGGGAAGAGAGATTGAAGAGAGTCTTAGACCCTCTTTGCAAGCAACTAACTAAATCGTTTAGCAGACAAACAAAACCAACAATACACATCAAATTTATCTTGGCTCTAGAAGGTGAGAGGGTATTTTGAATAGAGTCTTGGTATGTTTTTATAGTGAACTAGACTTGATTGTCTACTACAAAAGGAACACAAGTATTACAAGTAACTTTATACCGATTCATTCAAACTCATAATAGACGACGTTTTGTTCTCCCTTAAGATGTTTCACTAATTAACAAAAGTATTACAAGTACACTAACCTTTATAATGTCATAATTAGTACATAAATATTTCCAGGTCACATTTTTTAATTCCTCCCTAAGATTAAAAACTCTCGTAAGATACCAAACAATATTCTTTTAATTCCTACTATTGCATTCTCTTGTGTAACAAGTCCTAATGTCTTAGCACCAAGTCTAAACTTTAATAAGAACCCTAATATCTTAGACTTTTCCTTATTAAGAGTGTTGTTAATAACTGACAAATCACGAACAATAGAGCACTTCCTGAGGCGTGTATATTCATTGTCTTTAAGGACTTATCCGTAGTGTGTTGCGCAAGTCCCTAGGATACAATAGGAACTTCTCGAAATTTCCCAAGGATCTCAGAACTAGCAAGGTACTCTAAAACGAGTAAGTAATTAGACCTAGAATAATAAGAGGAAGGAAGAACTAAGAGAACTAAGAGAACAAAAGATATAGGAGAGGAGAATGAAAGCTCAAGTGGTATGTCTTGGAGGAGGGAAATGACATCTATTTATAGATGGGAAAGGAGCTTGCAAATAGTGAACAACGGTAAAAAATTAAAGACCAAATCAAAATTGATTATGAAATAATGGCTAAATCAAAACGGAAGCACCAAGGCTTGCAACACAATTACGGATGAATCTAGATGGTATTAGGAATCAAAACATGGTCTCTAAAATAGACCTGCAATGCATCATTGATTGGTTCAAAACTTATGCCATAAATGCAAAGATCTTGTTTCTAAACTCTTCTTCCCTTTTGAAATATCCTCTATTTTCCAACAATCTCCCACATATTACAAAAGGGGAGATATAAAAGAAAAACAAAATCTTGTGTCTAAACTAAGATATAAAGCATCAAAGCTGGTATAACAAGCTATATGAACCCGTTCTAGACAGATAAAATTAACACAGAGTGTAGTTGGTATAACAAGCTATATGAACCAAAGACACTTGATGTGTGTTAGTGGTTTATCAATCACAATGCACCCACAATCCTTGCTGTTAACACTATGTTGCGCTCTAGGCCATGCGCGTGCCCAGTATTTATGAGTGCTTCAGAGATCATGCCAAGATCTCATACAAGCGGCCCTACTTGACATTCATATAGGTGATTTCATCAAGTGTATGCTGCAAATCATACACCACCCGTAAGGGATATGAAAATCATTAAAACTTTGTTTAAAGTAAAATTCTTACACCACATCGAATTTTAATTTACAAAGTTTAACCTCTCAATAATGTAGCCTCTAGCACTTTCACACATACCATAGGAATGGACATAATTGATTTAAAATCAATTTAGTGCTATCAAAACTAACAAGTGACTTATTTTTACCAATATGAACCTTATTCATGAGATCTCCAATCACAAAGGTTGTGTTACTATCACTTGTTTGTTTGCAAGTGGCTTAAGTCCCATTCCCATCGATGTCTCTAAAATCATATTCCTTCCCAAGGGTTTTGTCAAAGGGTCTGCTAGATTCCGTTTTGACTTCACATAATCAATGGAAATAGTTTCACTCTTTAGCAGCTACTTAACCAGATTATGTCTCAATTGTATATGTCTATTCCTTCCATTGTAGTTCTTGTTTTTAAACAAAAAAATTAAGCTTAAAATATTTTAAACAAAAAAATAGCATGCAAACAGTAATGGATCTTGACCATTAATACTGGAGGAGTCAAAATAATATTTTAAAATTTATATGTTTTATCATTATCACTAGTACAACAAAAATAAATATATAATATATAATTTAATTATAACCATAATATATCTAATAAATTTTTCTTTGTACTTTTAATTTATTGAACTCATCAATAATTAAGCCAAAACAAACACTACTAAAAAACATTTTTCCTTCTAGTTTTGTTTTGAAATTTTGTTTCATAAGAAATACTTACACATTTTGTTATGAAAAATAATTTGTAAGAAATTGCTACCAATATTTTAGTATAATATTTAGGGTAGAATTTGTAGGAAATACTTGCATACTTTATAATTTTGTAGGAAATAATTATCCATGAAGGAATTAACATCGAATTAAAACTCTTAGATAAAATGAAAAAAAAATTCTTTTCTTGTTAAATTTTATAAAAAGATTGTAGGAAAAATCTCATGAAATATGAAGAATTTTAGTAGTCATAAATTTTCGATTATATATATTTTTTCAATGTAAATAATTACATTATGTACAAATAAATTATCTTCTATTTTATTTCACAATCTTGTTTAACAAAACAAAAAATATTTTTCTTTAAGTAAAATACATTTCTTATTCTTGTTAAAGATTGCTATAGTTCAAAGATAAATTTTTTAAATTTGAATAATTAAGAGTATTAACAATAAAATACTGGAGTTAAAATTTTAAATTAATTTTCTATTGAATATGATATTAGCAATTTAATTATGAAATTAATTAATAATAAGTGAGTAAGTAAAAATGTGATAATAAATATTTTTATCCTTTCTAAATTTATTAAATAATTAAATTTTACCTATAATTAAATTAATTTTTTAAATTATAAATATATTTTAAATTTTAATTACTAACCTATAAAAAAAATATTGGGACCTCCAAATGACCAACTAAGGTCCGCCCCTTTGCATGCAAATATGAATAAAATGCAAGTATATTGTGAACTATATCTCTATTAAAACAGATAGAATAACTTGAATTTGAAGTTAAAGTTCTTAAATAAAAATACATGTAGATGTTCTAATTAGTGCAGACAATAACTCTATAATAACTAATCATCGATGCATATAACAATTTTTTTGTTTGTTTAGAATTATATATTTCGATATCTATGTTAAATTATAAAAAGGACATGATAATTATATTAGTGATGTATAATAAAATAATATTGTTATATGATTAAAATTTATAATTATAGTTTTTAGTTATATAATATATTAAAATGAAATGTATATGCATGAATAATTGTTAAAATAAAATATAAACATATTATAAAATATTATCCTGTACAAAATAAAAATAACACTAAGTTGATGTTAAAATTTGTAAATAGAAATACATGCAAAGTTATAAACAACTTAAGAAGCTTGAGAGATATATCAAAAGATGTTGACATAAAAAATAACAAAATAAAAATGAAGTTAAACTTAAATAATATAAAAAAAGTTATGTACATATGAATAATAGCAATAACAATAATAACAATAATAATAATAATAATAATAATAATTTATTATTATTATTATTATTATCATATATATCAATAAATATAAAAATAATAATACAAATAATATTAATATTAATAATAATAATATCAATATCATTACTATTAATAATAATAATAATAATATGTTAATAGTTATATAATAATAATGCAAAAATTAATACTTCTAATAATATTAATAATAATATCATTACCGATGATAATAATAATAATAATAATAATAATAATAATAATAATAATAATAATAATAATAATAATAATAATAATAATAATAATAATAATAATAATAATAATAATATCAATACCAATATTACTAATAATAACTATACTAATAATAATAATTTCAAATAATAATAATAATAATATAATATCAATACCAATATTACTAATAATAACTATACTAATAATAATAATTTCAAATAATAATAATACTTATAATCAAAATACTAATACTAATCATATTAATGCTAATATATAACAATATATAAAGAAGGTTCACATTTCAAAATACCAATTTTATCCTTTAAAATATAATTATTTATTAAATTTTTGAAAATTGATTGTTACTTTTACAAACTTTTTTATAAAATCGTCTATCTTTACTTCTTCCTTTTTTCTTTATTTATCAACAGTTATTGTCTCATCTTTTCTTATATATTTCACTTTATTTTTAATAAATATAATTTTATTTTATATATTAACTTAATAACATTACATTATCATCATCTACTAATATAATATCACGCATATTTAAAAAATGCGTACACACAGGCACGACAATGCCTTGTGTACGCTAGTAATACTAATGTCAATGTTATTGTGAATGTTATTATTATTAATAATAATAATAATAATAGTAATAGTAATAATAATAATAATAAATACTATCAATAATGTACTACACCTAGTCAGCCCAACAAAACACACCAACACTTATCATCCTTTGCCGTTATAGATGTATCGGCACAGGCTGGGGGACTGGTGTACTACACATAGGCGGCCTAACTTGACTACAACCATGAGATCCGCCTACATAGCCCCTTAAGGACGCAAACAATAATAATGTATGTCGAACAATCAATAGTAAGTGGCCTAAGCCGCTAACTTAAGAAAATTGAACGAGAACTTGATAAACCTAAAACATTACCAACCATGCCCTTGGGACCCACAATAACCAAACTGTGGGACTTGGACTTGGCCTAGGCCCATCCGTGGCCCAATCAAAAGCCCAACCCATGACGTGGCCAGACATAATTAATAATCTATAAATATGCATGGACCCCACGAATTAAAGGTACGCATTCATTAATCCCTTAATCACGAGATTTAACTTTCTGAGAATTCTTAGCTGACTTGAGTCGGAGTCTTCTTCGCAGGTAACCCCTCCCGGGTCCAAATTGGTCCAAGCCGGGACACCAGCAGATAGCATATACATGCCGGAAGAAAGCTTACTAGAGAGATTGCAGATTGAGGTAAGGTGATACTTGTGTCTGACATCTCTTATTTGTTCTCAATAGGAACAAATAATATTGTTATGCATCTGAATAAAAATTTTTCCCTTTTAATTTTTTTTACTTAGGGTGTGTGACCATTCAACCTCTGTTTTTACTGTTTTTTTTTTTGCTAAGAATAATTTACTTCAACTATTTTGTGAATACTTCAACTCCTCGTGGCAAAATTGAGTAGTTTCAAAACTTTGTTCTAAGTTTTTTATTTCACATCAACATTGGATTAAAGAATGAACATCACTTGAAACCAATCAATTTTCTAGAAATCAAGTTATCATGTATATACAAATCGAAAGATTCTATTTTTCACACATTTTTCACAAGTTATAATGGGGCCAAGGCAAAGGTAAGAAAAATTTCAAGATTTTTGGGTTTTTTGATATAGTAATGTGGAAAGAATAATGGAGAACAATTTGTGATATCCCATTTAATAGATAATCTCTAATAAATAAAACGTCGCATGATTATAATATAAAATAGAGCAGCGATAGAAAGTATATGAGAATTCACTATTATAGTTATCCCAAAGCATACTGGAAAGGAAAAATCATTGGCATAGAATAATGCCATAAAAGCATAACTAAAAAGGGCAACAGTTTAGAAAAAGATTGCTCACAAAACAATGAATTTGAACAACATAGTTGCAAAAGGCGCTCAAAAGAGCTATAAAGAAAGGGCCTAGCCTAAACAACTGCATCTTCGTCCTCTGAACGACTTCTAGGAATCTCCACATCTGCTTACACCAAATATTTGGTGATCATTGCAAAAAGGAAAAGCCAAACAAATAACACAAACACAAAGAGAAAGGGTAAGCAAGAGAAAAATAATTTTTTTTACATAAATAGGAGCAGGCAACTTATAAACAATTAAATCAGTAAGCATACAAGGCATGTGTTACAAACAATACAAAAACCACTAACTCAATTATCTGGAAACATTTAAAGATATCGGATTCACTGGTTTCTTGCACTTGTGGTGGCTTCTATTGCTCTGCAGAGCCATTGCCAATGGGTTTCACCCTACCACGCACAAGGTTAGTCCATGATCATCTAAGGCCATTATCCTGCCAAAGAATAGGACCTCCTGCTACTTTCACCACTTGAACCAGTTTGCTTTATGTGAGTCTGACTGATTCTTTAGAGTGTCAGGATACAACCTTGCTTGAATCTTACCTAATTACATACACTACAATAGCACCATAAGGTCTCCCCCAAGAGGCTTATGGAAGTACGTCTAGCTCATACCATATACATGTTCTCACACCAAATCTACAAGTTATCTCAAAGCATTATATTCTCATGCCAATGCACAACCAACCAACCAATTCATGATTCATTTCATACAAAGAACATCAATTTCAGTTCATAATATCTGTTAACATAGGCATATCATTATACATAATACTCTCTGAAAAGTGAAACAATATATAACAGCAGAAATCAATTATTGAAATGCATCCCTGCACCAATCTCGCTCAAGCTAAAAGCCCTAGCTCAAGCAATAAAGTGTTCTCACATAAGCTAGGCATTCTCGTGTGGGCGAGAGCTCGAATAGTGAGCACTACAAGGTTCTTGCGAGTTCTCGCTTAAGCGAGACCTCCTCGCCTTGGTGAGATTACTTTCGCTCACAATTGGAGCTCGTTGCCTGAGCGACAACTTAAGCAGAAACCTAGGTGAGTTTATGTTATTCTCGCTTAGGCGAGGGTTACTCGCTTGGGCAAAAACAACAGGTTCCTCCCATACTCACGCGTGCAACATCAGACATTCAAAACCAACAATATTTCAACCATTTCTAGGAAACCACAATAGTAAGCAGGCATAAAAACATTATTTAGAACCCGAAAAAACAAATAAGATACTTGAAAAACTTGAAAGACCCTAGCTTCCCTTACCTTGAAAAAAATTTACACTTGAGAGGAGAAAACCTTTAGTGGACAAGCACCTAGACCTGGAGCAGCTTAAGGAGCTGAAAATAGAAGGGCATGCATTACAAACTGAGACCACAACAGAGATTTACGTGGAACCAAAGCTACCAAACATAAAAGAAACAAAAAGATAGGGGTTTGAGTTCACTTACGCAGAGGGGGAGCGTTTAGTAAGCTTGGAGGAGGAAAAAGCTTAAGCCCTAGCAGAATTTCTGTTTCAGAAAAGGGAGAAGGTAAGTAAGCTATTGTTAGGTGAGGAAACATAATGGGAGTAAAGGAGCAGCTGAAAGGGGATCTTGGAAAACAAGTGGGTTGACCTTGGGCCCTCTAATAAAACCAGGCCCTAAACGTTTTAAGGTTGGCTTTACATTCTACCCAACAACAAAAAAATTTTATCTCGAAAATTAAGACTTACTAGAAAGCAAATGCGGATATGACTTCCTCACATCCTACTCTAGTTCTGAAGTAGAGTCACCTATCCTCCTATCCTATATGACCTTGACTAGATTGATGGATTTTCCCTGGAGCTATTTGACTTGATGGTCTTCTAAACCAACTGGTTGTACCTCCATCGAGAGATCCTCTCTAATTTGCACATCCTCAAACTCTAGCACATGAGACGGGTCAGGTACATACCTCCTCAACTGAGAGACACAGAAAACTGGATAGAGATTAGCCAACTATGGAGGTAAGATAATCTCATAAGCCACTGGTCCAATCCTCCTCAAGATCTGATATGGACATGGAACTTAGGAGAAAGCTTTCTTGAGCAGATATCCTTTCACACTCTAGTGGTTCAGGTCAGCCTCAAGAACACATGGTCCCTAGTTGCAAACTCGAAGGGTTTCCTTCTTTGATCTGCGTAGGATTTCTGCCTACTCTGTGAGGCTTTCAACCTTTCCCTCACAATCTGCACCTTCTCGGTGGTTTGTTTCAACAACTCTGTCCCGACCAACACTGACTCCCCATCTTTGTATTATCATAAGGGAGTTCTACATCTCCTCCCATACAAGGCTTCATATGGTTTCATCTCTATACTCGCTTGGTAACTATTGTTATATGTAAACTCCACCAATGGTAGCACTTCATCCCAACTACCGAGATGATCCAAAACACAAGTCCTCAACAAATCCTCTAAGGACTGGATTAGTCGCTCTGATTGCCCATCTGTTTGAGGATGATAAGTAAAACTCATCCTCAACCTGCTTCCTGAAGCATCCTACAACATATGCCAAAACGTAGAGGTGAACTACGGGTCCCTATTAGACCCAATGCTACTAGGCACCCCATGCAATCTCACAATCTCCCTGATGTATAGCTGAGCCAACTTGGCCATGGACATTCTTAGATTCAACTGGTCTACCACAACCCAGATTGCATCATGACTTCTCAAGGTTCATGGCAAATGGATAATAAGGTCTATAGCTATGCTATCCCACTTCCACCCACACTGGTAATCCAAAGGCTCTAGCGTCCCACCAGACCTCTAATGTTCAACCTTTACCTTTTGACAAGTCAAATAAGCAGATACAAACTAGGCCACATCCTTCTTCATGCCTTGCCACCAAAAGGTCTCCTTGAGATCTTGGTACATCTTAGTCATGCCATGATGCAAACTATGACTACTCTTGTTCCCTTCCTCAAGGATCAACCTTTTCACCTTACCATCCACGGGTACACTAATCCTGCCTCTGAACCTCAATACATCATCACCACCCACAAAAAACTCATTTGCTTGATCTAATCTAAGCAACTCTTTCACCTTCTAAAGGCTAAAGTCCACAAATTGCCTCTCCTTGATCATGCTCAAAAAGTCACTAGATATAGTCAAACTATTACATCCAATGAAATTTGGTTCCAACTCAACTTGCAACTTCATATCTCTGAACCTTTCTAACAAATCTAACTCCTTGATCATGAGGTGTGCCACATGCACTATCTTCCGACTCAAAGCATCTGCTACCACATTTGCTTTCCCCGAGTGATATAGAAGTTCAAAGTCGTAATCCTTCAAGAACTTTATCCATCTTCTTTGCCTCATGTTCAACTCCTTCTGATCAAACATATACTTGAGACTCTTATGGTCACTGAACACGTGGAACTACACACCATATAGATAGTGCCTCCAGATCTTCAAGGCAAACACCACAGCCGCCAACTCTAGATCATTAGTGGGGTAGTTCTTTTTATTATCTTTAAGCTGCCTCGAAGCATAAGCCACCACCTTCATATTTTGCATCAACATGCAACCAAGTCTCTAATGAGAGGCATCACAGTAAACCTTAAACGGTTTACCAACATCAGGGATAACCAGAACAAGAGTACTCGTCAACCTTTGCTTAAGCTCTTAAAAGCTTTCCTCACACTTATCAGTCCAAGCGAAAGCTCTATGGTTCTTTTCTCTACGTAAAAGGTGCTTTGGATGTGCTTATGTTTTGTAATTATTTCCTTTATTTTTGTTGTGTGATTATTGATGTAAAATAATGAAATGGTTGTTGTTTGACTTTAACCTGATGATTTGGCAATTGCATGAGCTTGAGGGGTTGTGTGGGATTGGGGATAATGTGAAGCGTAATTTTTAGAATTGAAATGGGTGTGATACCATGTGCGTTTGATGTTTAATTTGAGTATAGATATCGTTTGGAACAATGACTGACTACCTAAATGAAAAATTGGACAAATTGATTGAATTTTGGGGTTTAACGATTTCTCGTAGGTGCAGTGAAATCTGGGTTTACCCAGAAACTAATGCATTGCCTAGCGGTACCTGTTTGCCGCCAGGCATTCTAACATCCCGACTGGATATTATGGATTTAAATATTAAAATAGATAAATATAATTAAACTACATTTACTGAAATATCATTTCCCCAAAATGTGGGAAATTTTAAAACTTTTATTACCTCAACAATAATTCAAAAATCCATGAATATAAATACTATTATAATTGTCCAAAAGTCTAGTAATATCCGTGTTTATAATTTATTTGAAATCATAGAAACAATATAAAACTCTGAGAAAGTCCTTCTCCCAAGTCTAGCCTCGCTCTGACTCTATGCTCCACCAAAACCACCTACAACGTCATCTGCTTCTGTGTACCACGTACACAATCATCGCCAAACACAAGCAGATAGGGTGAGCTAAAGCAATATAAACATATGCAACAATTTATATAACAAAACACACATTAAAGGAACTTCATCCTTTAGTCTCATCACACAGGCCACTACCATGTAATTCATGTTCTACGTCTTTGGTTGATAATCTCAAGCTATCATTGCTATCCAACCTACAAGTCACCATTTGTAGAACACATGCGAGAACACTCGTATTACCCTCCATCCTGAGCCACAACTCCAGGAATACTCCAGCATCTGACCCTTGAGATATCGCCAAAGCCTCGTAGACCACGCACTTCCAAAGATAGCAAAACACAATGTTTGCTTCATCAAAAAATTGCCTGGAGCTCCACACAAGTCGCCAGGCGCAAAAGGCTTCCAGACCGCCTGACAGGGGACACGTGTCACCAGGCGCCAAGCGCCTTTGATGCTATTGTTTCCACAAGTATCGCTTGGCGGGACAACCCTTACGGCCAAGCGCAACACACTTTAATTCTCTACTGGTTTTGTAGCCATTGTCTGGTGGTACAAAGCTAGCGCCAGACGGTTCCTATTCCGCAAAAAATACGAAAAACAATATTTTTTCGTGAATTAGAGCACCACTCATCTCTAGTATGGCGCCTGGCGGCCAATTGGGTGCCGCCAAGCAGTTCCAGGAACCCAGAAATTTCCTCAGCACCTGCAAACTTTATCCATTTTGCTTTACCTTCAAGACGTAACCCCAAAAGCTATATTCCCTCAAACTTCAACCCATCTCATGCCTTACCATTACATCTTAAAGCATCCTAATTACAATATTTCCAATTTAGCATATTTTTCCCTTATTCTATTCCACTTGAACTCTCAAGTGCACCCTTCTACTCGAACCCCACTACACCAGTCACCAAAACCATTAGCACCGCCATCGCTTGGCGGCTTATATCTTCCCGCCCAGCGGTGCATCATTTCTGAGAAATTCCAGAATCTGGTCTCGCACACTACGCGAGTTCTAACTCCAATAAACCATCCATGTGCATCAATTTCCCACTCAATTTACCTTCATCATATATTTATGATTAATAATCCTATGTTAAACCTCCAAACACACAAAATTTCCTTATTTTTACTTACCTAATTTAATCAATACGAAAAGTCCCAAATTCTTAAACCCTAAAATCCTATACACGATTTTTTCATCCAATTAACTCCCAATCACATGGATTTCAAGGTTATATGATGCCTAACCATTCATAAACAATTAGGACATGATTCCTCCCCAATCAGAATCTTTCCAGAACTCCAAAATCATCAAGATTGAACCAAAATTGGTTTGCGCTGCTTGACAGGTGTTCATCACCGCCAGACAATTCAACAAAACCCAAAAACTGGGTGAATTAGTCATGCGTCGCCTGACGGTCGGGACCTTACCGCCAAACGCTTCCTCTTCAGGAGCCCAATATTATGCAAAAATTGATGTGCCGCCTGACAGCTGATCATCAATCCGCTAGGTGGTTTCTGAAAATTTCTAGAAACACATGAAATCTAGAGAAAACCAGAGGGTACAAGATCGATATACATGCATTACACAATTCATGCAATAATTTAACATTTAAACGCGATGACAACACCCCTAACCTGGATATCCTTGCTCCTAAGACAATTTATTGCAATTCTTTATGATCTCTAATTATCTCCCCTTGACTCTCAACCCAAAAACTCTAAATCTCTCTACAATTCAACTCTAGTGCTTTGAAAATATGCAGCCCACTACCCTCACAACAATACAGTGCTGTTTTCCTCTCTAATTCCCTTCTCTTTCACCATTACAACCCAATAATTACCCCATTTACTAAAAATAACGAAAATTAATTGGAGTAAGGTTAATGGCCCCTCAAGAGCCATTATTAGATGATTTTCCAGCCTTTCCTTGGCTGCCCATTCAGCTAGGATTTCTTTTGCCCTTTCACATCCAAGCCAAAAATAATTTTACCAAAAAGAAAGTTTACTTTGGTTCTACCAAGGTTTGAACTCATAACCATGCAAATGTCCAATCGATGCATAACCATTTAACCAATTCATGTTTTGTGATAATTCTTATAATTCTAAGGTTTTATTATCAGTCAACATGAGCATGCACATAACTAAATAATAACAATTAAATAACACATAAATGACATATATAGTACTCGAACCTGAGTCCTCTCACACAATCAAGTACACTCAACCACTTGAGCTAGTACTTTTCCACATCATAACAATCTCCATTAAATGCCATAAAGACTTCCCTACTTGTATTTATTAAATAATTATTTATTTAATTATTTAAATTTCACTGGTCTTACAAGCATGGCCAATGTCCCACAACCTTTTGGTTAGTTGTGTTTTAGCAGTGAGTTGGGGTTCATTTGGACTCATGGAAACAGTATGAGCACATAATGTGTAGAATTACACAATAGTGAACCTAATGTATGAATCATGATTATGCCTGATGTTAAAAATTGACTTTTAGTTTGAGGTTGTGAGATAAATGAATTGTGTAGGTACTATTTTAGAGGTAAGGGCAAGGTGGCGTGAGTTGTAAGCATGATTTGATTCTGTTGTGAGAGTTCGTGAATTTGAATGTCCCTTTGGGTTAGTCACATGTTAAGAATCAGGGTATTGGTGAATGCATGTGTATCTTTATAACTGAAATTGATGCATAGGAAGTGTGAAGTGTTATTTTAATTCGCATTGGTGCATAGAATCATGTGTTTAAGTTGTTAGAGTGCTGCTACTGTATATTTGAAAAGAGCATGTATTATTCATAAGTTGAAATTGCATGCTAGCATGGATTTAAATGGGGAAGCATATATATATATATATATATATATATATATATATATATATATATATATATATATATATATATATAGGGATCGATGCATATAAGATGGGATAGGGTTAGTGTTTAGTCATATGGATTGATATGTATGCAATTTGGCATTCTAGTGTGTGTTTGTAATGATTGGAATGTGCTAGAATCTGTTTAGGAGCATAAAATCCAGTAAGATGCATTGTACTTGTGTAATGCCTAGCGAGAAGGATTGATCCGCCAAGCGATAGCCACAAAGCAAAGGGTCCAAGAACGTGTGGCGCTTGGCAGCGTGTGGTGACCGCTAGGAGGTCTACAACTTGTTTTCGCCTAGCGGCGCTTAGGCTATGCCAGGCAATGGTGCAGGGGTAGGGGGCTCTTTGGGATGTGTTTGCATGGTCGGGTGTGATGGTCTTGGTCGGGGATGTGCTTGTTGGACGAGTGGGAGGTTTGTAATGGAGTTGGAAACGTGTGATTAATACGGACGATGAGGTTTGTATTGGATGTACTCTTGTGTAGGAATACGAGAGGGGAGGTTCATATGTTATGTGGTCACACTTGAGGCTGTTATGACCAAGAGGTTCATATAGTAGGTGTTCACGCGTGTTAGACTACGAGTGAGGAGGTTCGTAGTGTTTGACTACAATTGGAGAGGTTCGTAGAGTTGGACCATGAGCGGGCAGGTTCGTGGAAGCATTGGAATCCCTAAGACCAAGGTTGAGTATGTATTGATCTAAGTAGGTCAGGTTGATGATATTGAGGGTTTTACACGACTTATAGTGATGGCTTTGGGTATAAGACATGTTAAGTCCCTAGTGGTGGCTCATAATGTATTGTAAACATGTTATGATCATAAGTGGTAGGCCGATGATCGTATTGTCTAGCTCCACTTGATTATCACTCACGAGTGGTAAGTTGGTGATGTTGGGAATCTTGTGTGAGAATTTGGATGATGGTTCGTATTGGTTAGCTCCACTTGGTTGTTATGGATGGTGGTTCGTAATGTGATATTTTCACACATGTTGGTCTACCAGTGGGAGGCTCATAGAGGTTGGACGACAATTGGTAGGCTCGTGGCAGCATATGCGATCTTAAGGTTATTGTCAAAATGTGTAGAAACTGGATGAACATGGTGGAAGGCTATGATTTCTAATGCATAATGAGAAGTTCCCAGAAGGGGGTTCAGGGCTAAGTTAAAATATTTTGGGTGAGGGTTTACAATATGCCTTTTCATGTATATTTAATTATATTGAGCTCACCCTTTCTGTATGTGTTTGGAGATGATTGTGTAACTTGTTACACAGAAGTAGATGATGTTTCAGGTGATGCTGGTGGCGTCTAGAGCCGAAGAAGAGCTAGCTTTGAAAGATTTTGATAATTATTTTATGTATTTTGAATACAACTGAATTTATGGTTTGGAAGTTTGAAACTTGTAATGCTTTTAGTTTTAAACTTTGAATTTGGCGCTATTAATAAAGATTTAAATTTCCTGCGTTTTGGGAAAGATGTTTTATTAATTATCAAGTTATTATTGTTTATAATTTTATTTTATTTAAATTAGTAATATCCGCTTAGGATGTTACAGGAAATGTTAACAAGGAAAATATACTAAAGTACCTCTATTATATTAAAACAATAGGAAAAATAAAAATTGTAAATGTGACAATATTAATTAATAAACACCTATCAAGGTATTATTTTCTCCCATATGCCTTCATTGTGATCACTACGAATAGCATGAATGTTATCAGTTACGTCATCAACCTTGTCTTGAATGGTTCTTGATGAGAAAGACATTGTCTTAAGTATGTCTAGACAGTCTTCATCATCATTTTCGTGCATGCTTCTTCCTTCTAATACAACTGACCATTTATAATTGGTTGGATCAATGATATAAAAAAAATTCTTGCTTAACTAGCCATAATAAATGGTTCATCTATATAACTCATCTTGTTAAGATCCACAAAAGTGAAGTCGAGGTCATCTGTCCTCACACCGAATTACTATCAACCCACACCGAATTACTATCCACGCACACCCTTACCTTCACATTTACCTTCAGGTCTAGTCTTAGGAACTCCAATTGGTTCACAACTTGGCATATAAGTAGAATTCAATGGCTTCTTCTACAATGTATCGCTCTATAATTGATGTTTCTGATCGATATTGATTCTTGACATATCCCTTTAAGATCTTCATGTATCTCTCCTTTGAGTACATCCATCTCAAGAAAACTGACCCACATAATCGAATTTCCCTCACTAGATGAACTATCAAATGAACCATGATATCAAAAAATGAGGGTGGAAAATACATTTCCAATTGAGACAATAGTCTCATTTTCTAAATCATCTAACACTTGAGGGTCAACAAATTTCTTGCATATGACATTAAAGAACATACACAAAAGTGCTAGAATACCTCTAATAGAAGTAGGTAAGATGGCTCAAAAAGCTAATGGTAAAAGTTGTTGCATCAACACATCATAATCATCAGACTTTAAACCCAGTAACTTTAATCTTGCACAAAAACAAGGCTACTAATATTTAAATAGTAAGTAACCTTGGGGAACCTTCACAATTCTTAAACATTGAAAAAAAAATTGGTTCTCTTTTCTAAGGGCAGGTAGGTGCGTCTTCCAATTGATTATGGATGTAACTCATAACAGATGCCCATTTTAGTCAAATCTTGTCATGCTTTACTCCATCTTTTGTCTTTCCTTTTACATTTAGTAAAGTCCCGATGACGTTGTCACATACAATTTTTTCAACGTGCATCTATACAATGTCGTACCTCAAATTTAAACCAATATGGAATATTAATGAAAACTTATCGTTTCTTCCAAATGTTTTTCTCCGTGGTCTTTTTCTTTTGATGTTTTCAAAAGACAATATCAATGTTTTTCATCTAGTTGTATACTTCTTCACCATTGTGGGGTCTCGCCACAACTTCATCCTCGGGACTTCCATTAAATGATTTGCTCATTCTACGATAAGGATGATTTCGAGGAAGGAATTTTTGATATCTTGTATACACAGTTTTTTTGATTGTGCTTCAATTGAATATAACTCTTGTTTTCTTCACAGATGGGACATGCAAAATGACCTTTAACACTGTAATCGCTAAAGTTTCCATATGCTGGGACATCATTTATGGTGCAAAACAACATTGCACGTAAACAAAAACTTTCTTGACAATATGAATCATACACATCAATGTCTTCTTCTCATAACAGTTTCAAATCATCGATCAACGACTTTAGGTACACTTTAATGTCATTTCCAAGTTGTCTAGGACCCGATATCATCATAGACAACATCATATATTTTCTCTTCATTCACAACAAAGGAGATAGAGTGTAAATCATCATCAAAACTGGCTATGAACTATGTTTGCTACTTAAGTTCCCAAAAGAATTCATACCATTTGTAGCAAGTCCAAGTCTTCAATTTCTTGGCTATGCACCAAATTTTAGAAATGTTTCATCAATCATCTTCCATTGTGGAGAATCACCTGGGTGTCGAAAAAGATTATCACACTTTCTTCCATCAACGTGCCATTTTAGGTTCTTTGCATCTTTTTAATGGAAATCTAGGTACTATAGTAAGGTACCACATCACCTTAGTAGGTGGACCATCTTTGTCTTCATCACCATTATCTCCATCAATTTTCTTTTTAAACCGCGATAAACCACATGTTGGACACGCATTCAATGAAGTAAACTTGTCTCTGTATAAAACGCAATCATTGAGACATGCGTATATCTTTTGATATTCCAAACCCATTGGACATAAAAGTTTCTTCACCTCGTAATTACGGATAGGTAACGTGTTATTTTCTAGAAGCATCTCCTTTAACAACACTAATAATTTTGTGAAACTTGTATCGGTCCATCCATTCCTTGCTTTTAAACTGAACAATTTCAAAGTTGCCTATAGTTGCATAAAGTTAGCGCATCTTGGGTACAACTCTTCCTCTGAATTGGACTTAAGAGAATCATATAAATGAGCTTTTCCAAATTTTTCCTCCCTAACATCATGTACCATGTCTTCTAAATGATCATTCATCTAGTCGTCTACATAATTTGTTCCTTGTGACGTCATAGACTTGTCTAATACTTCTCCGTGTCAAGTCCAAAGTGTATAACTCCTCACTATATCAAAGATGAATAGATGATCATGCATTATACCGAAGACAACGAACACAAGGACAAAAATATGTCTCGTTACTTGAGATTGCGTGTTCTTGAGCATATTACAATTCACTTATGCGAGGCTCATTCATCCAACTTCAATCCATATTATGTTCGTAAAAACTTCATCAATCTCAAACTTTTAACTCTCACAAGGTGAAGCCCTACCCATTCGAAAATATTATTTTTCATAATTTGTTAACACATATACGAAGAAGTCAACTATCATAAATTTCACAAAATTTTGATAGCATTTCGCATTGGTCTCTGAAGTACACGAAATGAAAGTGATCACTCATGACCATAATCAAGTATGCATTCAGAGAACAACATAAATTTGCCTCAATCAAAATTTTATCAAATTTATGCATAAACTTCAATGTACACAGTGTAGCCAATTGTGAAAAATATTTTTTTCAAACTATCTGATCGAACAATTCAATATTGAATACAAACGATTAAAAATTTAATCATTTATACTAAATCTCAAACGGGAACTAAGGTTCGCTTAGTGTATACTAAAATTATAATAAATCTACATATATAAAATAAATATGCAACGATAATATTCAAAAATCAAATACAATTAAAATTATTTAAACATGGAACATCTAACAATAAATATAAATTTATTTCCAAATTTATAAATATTATTATAAAATTTCAAATAAAAAAATAGGCAAAAAAAACTAACAAAAAAATAGTCTAAGATTAAAACTATAATGTGAAATAAAAAAAATAAGCAATTATACATATACTATGAAGAAGAGACAACAAGAAAAAGAAGAAATGAAAAACTAACCTGTTGTAGCAAAATCAAAGAAGAAGTTAGAGAGGGTGACTTTAGGGTCTCCGCGCACTACTGGTTATATGGGGATAAAAAGCAAAAGGGACGAACCTAAAAATGCTACAAATGGGGACGAAAACATAGAATATTCAGTTCAAAATGCCTAAAATCAATCCACAATGAAATCCCAACAATTTTAGTGGTGGAAAACGAGGCAAACTCACTTGGTGGAGGTCAGATTCGCACTCGCCAGTAGGGTGGGGACCAAACTACAACGGTGACACGAGGAAACAATAGGCTTTTTTCGTTTCACGCTGGTATTAAACACTTTTTGACGTCGGGGGGTGGGAGGTCGTCATTAAGTGACGTTAGTGGTGCCTCTAGGCTGACGTCAAATGACGTCGTTGGATCTATGGGCCAACATCTTTTTCTTAATGAAGTCGGGGTGGCTCACGTTCGACGTTAAGTAACGTCTGATCTGTAGTGGGCCGCGTTAAAATAGTCCTGATATTTACAAAAATGTCACCGGTCATTTTTAACGTTACGGTTCTTGCAGGCAGTCGTTAAAGAGGCAACGTTATAGGCCTATTTTGTATCAGTGTAACCTTAGAATCCAATTAAGAAATTATAATGAAACTAACCCTTGAAGCTTTGCCCTCCATGAAATGCAAAAGTAAAATAAAAATAGAAGAAGAGAGAGTAGAGATGGAGAATGGAATTAGGCCCCCCTAAGGGTTCCTAAACTCCAAAGTGTCGATCTTCTCCTTTCTGCTTCCCCTTGGTCTCTTATATAGGACTTGGACTAGACTTTTATGTTGCTAAAATCTCTTAAATATCTTTTAAAATAAATATAAAGATAAATATTATTTATCTTTATAGTGATTATGAATATTTAAAAATATTTGGAGAGATATAGTTAGTTTTAAAATTATTTGACAAACAATGGCCCAACTATAAGGCTAAATAAAATCCTATACGATTAGGCCCATAATATAAAGTTCAAAATATTACTACTATAATATTTACAAAAAATAATCATAGACTAGGTCTTCATATCTTCCTTAGTAGAGATGAACATCAACTTAAGCCTACGAAGCTCATATGAAGATCAATCTTCTTAAATCCTACTAGCCATTGCTCTTATTGTAACGTCCTAACCAAATATTACTTATTTAGAATTAAAAAGTATAAATACTATTATTCTGCATTTATTAATAAAGTACTTTCTCAAAAATGCGGGAAAAATTAAAACTTTAGTTTATACGCGCCAAAAGTCCAAACCACGAATGCGTTCAACGCTTACAATTATCCAAACAATTAATGTAAAATGATTACAAAGTAAATAAGAAAATCCATAGGAAAATAAATCCTTGAAAATTTCCCCAAGCTGACCCCTCTCCGGCACTAAGTATCCATGGGCTCACTTGTATCAACATCTGCTTCAATGTAACGAGTTACATGATCATCGTCAAACACACACAAATAGGGCGAGCTCAAATAAAAAAGGAATACAGTACACAATAAAGTAATGATTTTAAACCCAATACTCTAACCAAAACCCAAACTTCAAACCCAACATTCACATCTTCCTCTAGACGTCTCTTGATTTTACACCCTTTGATGATTACATTATTCGATCTTTGCTGCCACTAGTGTCTACTCGCCCCTCCGACTACAGACCACCGCCTATAGTCTACACACGAGAATAATCTTGTTGTGGCCACAATCTGCAACACCAAGTGGAGTTCCCAGTATGAACTGTAGTCCATATTTGTCCTCAAGACTACCAAACTCGTCAGATAACACCAACAAGGGTAATCTTCTAAAACTCATCCGTATAAGCCACGATCTCGCACCCTCCATTGAACTTCCAAAACCACCAAGCTACAACCTCGAGTGGCCACGTGTTTCCCCAATACAAGCTACACTGGTAACTGGGCCCCAACAAAGCATCATATCAAGACCTCCTCAAAAGTCGGGTAGAAACCTCCTCGTAGTCCAATTCTGCACTTGGAACCGCTTAGTGCCTCAACCGAGTTGATGGGCGAAATCGAGCTCCAAATCACCTAGCGTGCATCCCACGCCGCTAAGCGCCAAGCGCCTTCTAGTGCTCCTACCAAACAACTTTTGCCTGGCAGGACCACCCTGACCGCCAAACGTCATGCGATTCTAGTGGCCACTGCCACTATTTTTAGTCTCTATCATCTGGCGACTCGTCCTGCATTGCCAAGCACCATCCCACTAACGGTAATGTTATTGGTTTTGTCACTTTTGGCAGGTTCTAATGAACCCCAAGCACTTCCCACACAATTCACAACAAATATAATTATCCAGTCATAATCATATGACTTAATCTCAAGTCACACATTCTCGGTTTCACAATTGGGGTCATGCAATCATTCAATTATCAATGTAATTTCCTTACACATAATCTATTACCAAATAAACATACCACAATTACATCACATTTAACCTTTTTAACCTAATCATCAAACATTCATGAATATACTTAATTTAGTCACATACATATGTTTCCTTCTCACACCCTATGCCCAATTACTCATTATTATGTACAAAATTTCCAAATAACCACACCCAAAAACTTAACACGAAGCAAAATCAGTGTGTCCGCCTACACCTGATGTGTCGCCTGGCGACATTTCATGCACCGCCAAGCGGCGCATACAAATTCTAGGTTCTGCCCAGATTTTCCTACACCTGCGCGAACCCCAAACCCCAACTCATCCATTCAACATATATTTTGGCATATCCTTATGGTTCTAACTAAATTTTAGAGTTCATGTTCGTTCCAAATAAAATCATTTCCATGAAAACAATACACCAATCACAATAGAGGCCACAATTACACATCCCCAATCCCCACATGAACCTTAATTCCCCAATCATGCAAAGATTCATACAATTATCCCAATTCATACAATCTCAAACATGTAAACACATAAATAATTTTATAATTTGATATGAGGACTCCAACCAGGTATCACCAATATCACAAAACTCAAGAAATCAACCAAAATTGACTAAGTCTGTTAGCATTGCCTAGCAGACAAAATACAGCTGCCAGGTGGCTCATCCCCAAAACCCGGAAAATTAGGTTCAGACACATGTGTCGCCTGGCGGGTCTTCATGACCGCCAAAAAAAATAATCACAGTGGTTGCTCTATAAAAACTCTCCTCTTAGTACTCACCAAATGCAGTCCCCAAAAATCATACTCTCTACCCTTAATTGACCAATTAACTAAGCCTTAATTGTGGTTAATGTTTAGAAACAAAATTCAATTAATCATGGGGATAATTGTCATTCAAAGACCATTATTGGGTGTTTTTTCAACCCCTTTGATTCGAACATACAACCACACAATTATCAATACAGTGCACCACCATTCAACCAATTCGTGTTTCTTGATAATTCCTATACATCTAGGCTTTTATTATCAATCAACATGGTCACATATATTATTAAAATAATAGTAATTAAATTAACACACCATTGGCACACATAGGACTCGAACCCAAGTCTTCTCAACATAATCAAGTAGTCTCAACCATTTAAGCTAGTATTATTCCACGTCATAAAAGCTAACATTAATTGTCATAAAAGCTCCCACTACCTGCATTCATTGAATAATTATTTATTTAATTATTTAAATTTCTTGGGTCTTACACTTATGGTTTGTCCATTGGCTAGGGGTTTCCCATCACCATCACAATGATAACGACACAACAAGTAAAAAATTTGTATAGAAGAATATTATTTGTAGGTTTGTAGTTCATCAACAAGAACTTGATAGAATTCTATCAAGGATTCCATATTCGACATGTCACATGTTCAGTAGAGCACCCCAAGCTAATGGACAAGCTAAAACAGCAAATGAGATCATCCTCAACGAGCTTAAGAAGAAAATAGAGGAAGCCAAAGGGAAGTGGCCTGAAGAGTTGATGGAAATATTATAGGCATTAAGTGCATGACCCAATCCACTATATAGAAACCTCCTATAGCCTCACTTGTGGCACTAACACCATGATCTCGATCAAAACCAGCTTACCATGAATAAGGTGACAATAGTATGATGGAAACCGACAACAACCATTGTTTGACAACACACTTGGACTTGCTCCTAGAATTAGGGGAGAAGACTCACATACAAGAGGAGGCAACCAACCAAATAGTTGCTAGAAGATACAACACAAAGCCTAATTTCATTTCCAAAAAGTGTCATACGTACAAAAGGTTAATCATAGGCCGCATACAACTATCTAATGTTTAAAAACAAAAAACACCTAAAACTAAGTTCAATCTGTGCTTCATTCTCCAGTAGGCATCTCTATAAAAGGAGTGCTAGGGTTATCTTCAACCTCCCTTTCAACAATGGGGATATCATCGACATGGACCAAGGACTTTTGATAAACATCCTTTTCAACACTAAAGTGCTCATCGTTAGCCGAGATGTTATAAAGAAGTATAACTTGGCGAATAGACTTATTGAATCCCTCTTCATGTTCGAGAACCAAGCAAGCCTTCATGTGCCATAGTTCCTTATCTAAAGACTCATAAACAATCTTTAGCAAGTCCAAAGCAAGTGTCACCTCGGCTAAGTTGTTTGAAGCCTTTTTCTTATTTTTCTCCTTTTTCTCAGCCTCCAAACACTTAGTCCTCCGAGAATTCTTGTCATTTTGGACTTAAGTAATTTGTTAGCGAAGTCACTTGAGAAGACAAAGTCTTTTTCTCCTCAGTCACAATTGACAAGGTTTGTTTTAGGTTACCAATCTTGGCTTGCAGCTTCTCGATAGGCTCAACCTTAGTAAGCTCATGCCAATATGTCTCCTAATAACCATGGCCATCGATTGGTGCTCGACAAAAGCTCTTATCAATGACTTCAAGGAGGAAGAGGTGATAATGTCAACCTCGTCCTAAGAAATGGTAATGTTGATACCATCAAAGATCTTCATAACAGTTCCCATTGTAACATCCCAACTGGATATTACGCATTTAAAATAATAAAATAATGAATTAATAAATAAACCTCATTTATTAAAATGTCATTTCCTAAAACACTGGAAATTTAAAACATTATTCAATATGCCAAAATTCGATTTAAAGCTAAAGTAATAATCTTATTAGAATTTCCAAAATCCGACCAAACAGAAGAAAACATAATTTATTTCCAAGCACAAGTCCCTAAGCTAGCCCTCTCTCTATCTTTATGCATCGCCAGCATCAGCTGTAATATCATTTGCTCCCGTGTAACGAATCACACGATCATCGCCAAACACAAATAGAAAGGGTGAGTTCATAATGAAAATAATACATACATTAACAATATCAATTACCCAACTAATTTAGTCTAGTTAGTTCTTGGCCAAGACCTTGACCCCTAAGGCTTTTCAACCTTCAATCACACAAATAGTTAGCCTTGGACTCAGGATTTATGATGCTCGCACGAACCTGCCCACTCGTGGTCTTGCCTATACGAACCTCCTCGCTCGTAGTCCTGCACTACGGACCTGCCCGCCCGTAGTCCAACACACGTGATCCACCAGCTATGTACCCCGCACGCAACATCTCTCAAGTCTGAGCACGGAACATACGAACCTACCTCGCTCGTATCCCCACACGAGAGTAACAAGATATGAACCTCCCCGCTCATATCAACACGTGTTCACCACCATCCATGAACCTACCCGCTCATGGCACAACATCTCCTAATCCAAGTTCGCATCATTGCGTCCAAACAACACACATAAGTCAAACCCGCAGCACTATCGCCTGGCGCGGCCTAAGCGCCGCCAAGCAAAACTTGTGCAGACCGCCTGGCGGAATAGCCTCGTCGCCAGGCGCCATGCTCCATCCAGACGCACTGTTTTAAGGTCAAATGCCTGGTGGATCACACCTTGTCGCCAGGTGCCACGCGGTGCAAGGACACCCTTGTTGGTTCTATCGCTTGGCGGACACTCATAAGTCGTCAAGCGCCATACCAGTAGTGTTGTTTTGCTTGTTTTGGCATCCAAGTTAGGTCACTCCTTAATCCAGAATACTACCAAAGGCATTATTGCACCCTCACATATCAGGACATGATACCACAATTAATTCAATTACCTATAACTTATATTCATAGGTCCATGTATTCTAGACATTTGATTCACCATAGCATGAGATAAGTGCATCACAAAATAGTAATCATTCCAAATGGGTGAGTGCCAACACTTAAGTACCTACAATGCCATACAATCAAACACCACGCACAACCATAATTCTTACACCAAAACTCCTAAGAAAATTTATCATCATGAAACCAAAAATACTACAGTAATGGATGCCATATTTTTCAAACTACAGACCTCAAATCAACGATCCAACCAGTCAAAACAAAGAATGACATGTTATGGACCAACTGCCCAAATTTGAGCTTAATCCAACGGTTAACGAGTTGGGAAAGTAAATTTTACTACAACTGTGCAGATTAGAAAAAGATATAGTCGCCCAACGACCATCGACGCTTCCAGAATCCGAAAAACAACGTGAAACATCACATTTTTATGAATCTTTAAACCTCTAACTTGGAAATACACAAAATAGCGCTGTACCTCACCAATTCACAGTTAACCATTCACAAAATTTCAAACCATACCTTTCAATTTTCCATTCTAGGTGCATTTAACATCACTGCATCAAAATTCAATCAACTAACTAAACAACTACAAGGGTAAAGCTGTATATACAACTTACACTCAATGAAACCATACTGTTATGAGAATCCATTTCATTTACCCTTAAGCATCGAAACCTCTAATCTCAATTTGCTTTTTTTGCTTCACACCTCAAATGTTCATAGTAACAACTCTAACTTACAAAGCCTTTTAATTTCTAAGAACAAATCCATAAAATAGTCATAGAATCTCAATCCACCAACCATAATTTCTAAGAACATAGTCGCACCACCAACCACCATTTCCAAAACTCTTTAAACCTCATATACTACATTGAACTTGCGATTATGTATTAAAAACAAAGATGCACTTACTACTACTAAACCAAAACTTCAACTTTAATCCAAAAATAAAAACCACAATACCCCTCCAAGTCTACACCAAGAATTTAATAATCTTAAAATCTTGAGATATATTAAATCAAAGAAATAAAAAATGTTAAAAGCCTCTTACAATACACCCATGAATCCAATCGAACACTACACTTTGTTAAATTCATTGAACACCAACCCGTCAAAATCCCCAAAATCCCAATATTTTTCTCAATCACACGTATCTTGACATTACAAGATAAAAATACAAGCACATATTCACATAAACGATACCAAGTTAGCTCCCCTTACCTGGACAATTCTTACTCACTTGGAAGAATTAGGACCTCTCTTGTGCCACCACTAGTCCAACCTTGGACTTCTCCCAATGCACTTGATGCTATGCTCAATTCCCCTCAAAATCACCTTTAGACTCTCTCTCTCAATGCCAAATTCGTGTTCCCTTTTTGCTCCCTCATTTTTCCTCTCTTTCTTCTCCAAACATCAACTTAATTAGACCATTAAGTAAGCCTTAATGCTTGTTAATTAGATGAAAACGAAAATGGATTTGAATGTGGAGTTAATGGCCATTCAAAGACCATTAATGGCTCTAGGCTGCCCATCTTGCAACTAGGGTTTCTCTACGCTTTCATATTCTTGCCAAAAGAAAATTTGACAAAAAAAAAAGTTTAATTCATTCTTAGCAAGGTTTGAACACCCAACCATTCAATCACAAAGTAAGTGCACAACCAATTCAACCAATACATGTTTCATGATAATTCTTATAATTTTAGGATTACATTATCACTACTCAATTCAATCATAACATTAAAATAATGCACATTTTAAAATATCATACAATTGGCATACATAGGACTTGAACCCAAGTCCTCTCAACCCAACCAAGTACTTTCAACCATTTGAGCTAATACTTTTCAATGTCATAATAATTCGCATTAAATGTCATAAAGGCTCCTACTGATGGACGTCCTTGGTGTAGGAGAGGAAGGAGATCCATGGAAGACACCAAAAAGAAGATGAAATGCAGCGGAAATGAAGATAAGAGCAAGAAGAGCTCTAAGCAATGGAGGTTTTTGGTGAAGATGAAGAGTAGAAGTGGAGCTATGGTATGGAAGGTGGCTAGAGGAGATGGAGGAGAAGGTTAGTCATGTGTGCCCTCAAAATAATAGAAGAGTGGAGTGATCTCAACACAAACATTCTATTAGAAATTTCAAGAATTAAAATGTACAAATGGTCTACTTTTGGCTTTTATATGTGAGCCTAAAAGGTAGACTAATTCTTGGCCCTTAGATTAAGCTTGGAGGAGAAGCTTTAATCATCACCCTTGGATGGTGGCTTGGAGAAAGAGGCATCTTCCTAGCCTTTGGATGAAGACTTGGAAAAGAAGACACTCTCTTAGCCCTTAGATGAAGGAGGCACATGGGTGGAGTGTGGACTTGGCTCCATGGGATGCATGATCCATGAGGTGTAGGAAGGAATGTTGAC